>Ga0209539_1000097_pt1 | contig 52269 bp, 44 predicted proteins | sample BarGraNGADG00312_2_FD_184499 | JGI IMG/M metagenome (GOLD analysis project Ga0209539, IMG submission 184499) | Arctic peat soil microbial communities from Barrow, Alaska - Barrow Graham LP Ref core NGADG0011-312 (SPAdes) (version 2) | ecosystem: Environmental > Terrestrial > Soil > Wetlands >...
ACCCCAGTTCATCGTAACCGTTATAAATTGAGTCTTTATATCTAAAAGGTATTCAGAAAAATAGGCAAAATACATTGCAAATGGAATCATTGAAAGGAAAGCTAATATAATAAATATTGCAAAATTTCTCTCTTTCATATACTTAACCGCTCTTAATCCTAAAGCATCGATAAACGAGCTTTTCGCATCTTTCCCCTTTGGAGGTGTATGCGGTAGGGTAAGATTTGATAATGCTGCCACGAAGGCGACACCTGCTCCGACATAAAAAGTCAGATTTGTCCCGTCAAAAGGGAGATGAAACATCTTAACTGAGATCACGCTAAAGATCCCAGCAACTACTGCTCCAATTGAACCAAACACCCTGATTTTCGGAAATCTTTCGGAAGGAGCATGAGACATTGCAATAGCACTTGTGAGACCCCAAGACGGCATATAAAACAACATAGTAAACAATAAAACAAAAAAGAGTATAGTAGGGTCGTTGATACCTCCCGCCAGAATAAGGAGAAAACCAACAGAAATATTTAATACAAAAAGAACTCTCTGAGCGGCAAAATGCCGATCTGCAACCATTCCGATTAATGGCGATGCCATGCAGCCAATAGCCATCGAGCTGAGAATAAGTGCTTTTTGGGTACTTTGAACACCCATATTTGTCAGGTAAGCAGCAAGAGGAAACCACCAGGATTTATATATCATGTATTGAAAGAACATCATCAAAGACAAACGAGCTTGTAACATAATTACATTTTTTTGTTAAGGTTAATATTTATATTTAGTTAGAAAGACAGCAGCTCAGACACTGTGCCTTTTTTTAATCATTAAACTATGGAATTATAGAAAAATGAGACTGAGTTTACTCAGCCTCATTTTTTATAAACTTTATCCTTCAAAACTATCACATTCGCGATATGCCTGAATTACCCGCGCTTCACCTTCTTTACCTTTGATACTGAAACCATGTTCCAAACAGATTACCCCCTGATGTTTATGGTCATAGATATACTTAAATATATTCTTATAGTTGATTTCACCGGTAGTCGGTTCGTTTCTGCCGGGATTATCTCCGGTATGGAAAGCCGCAATTTCACTCCAGGCCATTTCAAGATTCGGAATCAAGTTCCCCTCACTTATCTGCTGATGATAAAAATCCTCAACTATCTTACAAACAGGTCTGTTTACAGCCCTGCAGATTGAATATGCCTGTGGTATGCCATTTAGAAATTTTCCAGGATGATCCTTTAATGTATTCAGTGGTTCTAAAACCAGTATAAGTCCTGACGTTTCAGCCACATCACAACAATACCTGAGATTATCAATCGCATTGGCAGTCTGAAAATCTCTATGCAGCTTCAGATCATAATCACCCAAACTGACAAGTCCCCATTTTATCCCGGTTCGTTTATGTACTTCAACCATTTCTTTCATCTTATTTACCAGCAGCTCACGAACTTCCGGTTTTTTGTAAACAAATGAAGAAGGTGCTAAGCTAGAAGAGAGTGCAACAAAGGGTCCAAGTTCCATATCAAGTCGCGAAATCTCATTGATAATTCTTGTCTGTTCCTCTATCGGTCGCTCATAGATTCGAAGCTCATACATTGCCCTGAAGCCCATATCGTGACAGAACTTTATGTTGTCAACCGGGTCTGTTCCTGCATGTTCTGTGAACATCTTAAATGTTGGGGCATATTTTAGTTTGAACGGTGCTGTAGCATCAGATATCTTGCCCTGATGTAAAGTTTCTGTTGCTCCAAAGATAGAAGGGGCGGCCATCATGACTGAGCCAGTTACAGCTACCCTTTTTAGAAAGTTTCTTCTTGAATTTTCCATATCAAATTTGTCTTTGATTATCGGGTCTTTTTGGTTCCGGACTATAAGCTTCTCCTGCTAACGGTACTGATTTGTCAATATCAACCGGACCAAATTCAAATACTTTTGGACCGAGTTTAAGGTCAGAGTTCATCATTTCTTCCCAGGTAACCTGTTTCCCGGTATAAGCTGAAATACGACCCATAATTCCACATAGTGTTGAAGCTGCAAAATTTTCACCTTCATTAATAATCTTGCCTGTTCTGATAGCAGTCACAAGATCAATATGTTCCTGAACATATGGATCAACACTGACCGTTCTTGTTGGTTTACCCTGTTTATCTAACGGATAAGCATATTGCCATATCACATTACCTGCAAGGTCCCAGATGGTGTTTTGGCAGTTTGTAGATCCCTTTGTTCCCTGAATAAATTCAGAAACATTATTTGAACATTTGTTAATCTGGCGGCACATGCTATGTTCATGCATTCCATTTTCGAATACAAAATCGGTACTGAAATTATCGTATTGATTGCCATACGTACGACGGATTCTTGATCCGAACGCAAGTGCTTTTACAGGATGTTTTCCTGTGAACCAGTTAATCACATCAATGTTATGGACATGTTGCTCAACAATATGATCACCGCAAGTCCAGGTCCAGTTAGACCAGGTACGGATCATATATTCCATTTCAGACCATTTCGGATCCGGATCTTTAATATACCAACCTTTACCGCCATTCCAGTAAGCATTTGCTCCTACAATATCTCCAATTATACCTTGAGCCACTTGCTGATAAGTTGCCACATAGTCGCGTTGGTGGCGGCGTTGAGTTCCTGCAACAATGCACAATCCCATTCCTTCTGCCTTCTTTGAAGTAGCCATTATTGATCTGGCACCAACAGGATCAACGCACGCAGGTTTCTCTGCAAAAACATGTTTACCGGCCAGTATGGCAGCTGCAAGATGATCAGGACGGAAAACGGGAGGTGCTCCAAGTAACACAATATCTACCCCCGAGTCGATTACTTTCTGAAAAGCATCGAAGCCTACAAAGCAATTTGCGAGAGGCACTTCCTGTCCTTTCTCCTTTTTAATTCTTTCTCTACAGGTATCAAGACGATCCTGAAACACATCGCCCAAAGCTACAATCTGAAGGTTTGGACCGGCACTGAGAAATTGAACAGCAGCTCCTGTTCCTCGTCCTCCACATCCAATAAGCCCGGCTTTAAGAACAGGGCCATCGGGTGCCTGGTCGAGCATAGTTGGAATTGCAACAATCTTTTTTGATTCACGGGCACAGCTGGTGATCAAAGAAGGAATAACAACTCCTGCTATCCCGGCTGTTGCTGCTTTGCCCAAAAAATTACGCCTAGAAATACTGGATTTTTTCATTTTTAATAGTTTTATACTTTAAATTTATTAGCTTATTATACTTTTTATCCTGCGATCCAAATCATTCTGACTATTGGTAAACACAGCCAGACCGGCCAATGTCAGAAGAGTGTCAGGGGCAACTTCACCTTTTCTTATTTTACCCTCCCATTTGCTGTGTACAGGAATCTTACCGTCTTTATCAAGAATATTCAACTCCTGACTTGTAAGTGATGGGAACATATCTCCACAACCCGCATTATGAGCTCTCTCAACAAGTTCTTCACCTGTAAGTGGCAGCTTTGAAGCTAGTTGTTTTCCAAGAGCCACAACTTTGTCATCAACTTTCCAGAATTTTTCAATTGATGCATCGCGGGCCGTATCAAAAAGGTTTACAGGATAATTCTCTTCAAGCCGTGATTTGAACATACCTGAAAGTTTGGCTATACCTTCAGCTGCAACAAAGGTGGGTATGGTAAATACATCGGCTCCGGCAAGAAGCTCAAGCTGTTTATAATTAAGCAGACTGGCTACAATAAGTTTCGTAGGCCAGGGATTATTCTTCGATAATTTTGTAACCCATTTTTGAGAAGAAAGAACAGCATTATCACCTGCCCCTGTGCCATCTCCAAGTTTATTGTTTGTCAGGTAAACGTCCACCCTGTTAAGAAATATATTGAGGAAATCGGGTCTTGAAATCATCGTTACAAGTACATTTTGCCTCGCACTAAACTCAAGTGTGAAATTTATTTTCACTCCGGCATCCCTGAGCTTTCTCGCACCGATAAAGCCTGAAGGAGTATATGGAACTTTTACAACGAACCCATCGGGACAAATTTCATTAAATCTTTTCCCGTAATCTACTATTGACTCAATGTCATTGGCTGTATCGGTATGTAGTTCAACACTGACACGCCCCCCGAAACGTGTAACCAAACGGAGTCCATGTAATGCATTAAGAATGAAAGCAATCTCCTGAACCCTCTTTTCTTCGGGTAAATCCTTTACTAATTTACTGACTCCGGCTATGAAATCGTCGTAAATACCTTTTTGTATTTCATTGTTAAGTAGCGTATTGTTGGTAGTAAGTGCACTCATTTCACTTGACCAGTTCAATTCTGCCTCTTGAATATCGCCTGTATCAAGCCAAAGTTCTGTGCCGGTATCTTTCAGCGATGTCCAGAATGGATTTGGTTTACCTGTTACTCTTGTTTCATTTACGCTATCCTGTATAAACTGCCTGATTTTGTCGTTATATGTGGCCATAATTATATAATTTAAACTATTAAAAATATGAGAAAAATGTTTATAAAATATTTTGTTTTTTCGAAAGACTCAGTCGATTGTAATCCATGTATTACCTGTTTTGTGTGATTTTACTACCGCATGGATGAACTTCATTCCACGTACTCCATCGTGAACAGTTGGGTATTCTCCTTGTTTGACCTCTTCGCCCCTGATAGATCTGCCTGCTCCTTTGTAAATATTTGCCAGTGACTCGTAATATCCTTCAGGGTGACCCGCTTTCATGGTATGGCTTGCTTCTGCAAGTTCACCATTATAAATGTGAGCCGGTTTATATGTCCTAATAGGCTCATTTAAAGCATGCATGTACAGATAATTGGGGTTTTCCTGACCCCATTTTAAGCTGCCTTTCGAACCATATATTCCAAGAGTAATGTCGTTTTCTTCACCGGTACAAACCTGGCTCGCACGGATAACCCCTTTCTGGTTATTATCGAATCGTAACAAAACGGTTCCGTCCACATCCAGTTTAAGTTCTTCCTTCACAGTGTTGAGATCTGACAATAACTCTTTCACCTTCAATCCTGTGGTATATTCTATGAGATTAAAGGCGTGTACACCGATGTCGCCCATACAACCACTTATTCCATTTTGAGCAGGATCAAGTTTCCAGAACTTTACAATCCGATTATCAGTACTATGAATAATAGCATTGACCCAACCCTGATAATACTGGGCATCAACCCGCTGAACTGTTCCAATACTGCCATTTGCTATGAGTTCCCGCATTTGGCGAACCATTGGATAACCAGTGTAGGTATGGGTAAGAACAAAAGTCAATTTGGTTTTTGCTACAAGTTCCTCCAGTTCAAGTGCCTCTTCTACCGTGATCGTCATGGGTTTTTCGCATACTACGTTAAACCCATTCATCAGAAGTTTTTTGGCAAAAGGATAATGCAGGGTGTTGGGGGTAACAATAGTGATCATCTCCATGCGCTGATCGGCAGGAAGTTGAAGCTCTGATGATATAAGCAAATCGACAGTTTCATAACAGCGGTGAAGGTCTATTTCCTGCTGTTGTGCAAACTTTTTACTTTGCTCATAATCAACGTCAAACACACCTCCTACCAGGTCGAAATCGTTGCATAACCGTGCGGCCCGACGATGGGCATCCCCAATGAATGCACCGATACCGCCTCCTATCATTCCATATTTTATTTTCTTCATATGAATTTATTTATAATAATTGCAATTCTCAAATGTGAATTCACTTTATTACGGATAAGTTAATTCATACAATCTCATAGGTTTTTAAACCTACTCACTAAAACACTTTTCAGTTTCGAATTATGATCAGGAGCATTTTCAATAATTTGCATCATTCCAGGGAATGTCAGAACCTTCTTCATGACAGTCGCGTCGATCTCTTCCATGATAACTTCAAAAGGCAGGTGGGTCTTTTCCGATATCCTTGCAAGTGCTTCTCTGGCTTCTTTTTGTGGCACCTTCCTATGCTCAGGATAACCGCAACCGAATTCTACACTGAACAGTTTTTCAAAGATGAATTTCAGATTTACAGTTCCACCCAGGCCATACCCTTTATTTAGAGACAGTGAAATTACATTTCCTGCATTTACCTGACCAAAAAGCCATGCATCTACAGGATCCTGTATTAGTCCGCAGAATATACCCGGATACTGCATAATAGCATTAAAAAAACCCTGACCCGTTCCACAACCACCCACGATAAGGTCAACAACCTCTAATTTCAGTAGAATGGCACTGATTATACTTGTTTCTAAATAAGACAGTACTGGTTCGCCTTCAGTTTTTTTCATACCTGCATTAAGGACTTCATGACCAAACCCATCTAATGCTTCAATGACATCCTTGTTTCTATCAACCGTACTTGCTTCAGTAACTACACCTATTCTCATTGTATTTCCTCCAATTTTTTAAAACTCTTTTTATTACATCTATTTATTTCAGTAACTTCTTCGCTGTATCTACAATATTCTTCTCTGTAAGTCCATAGTGTTCGAGAAGTTCATCATGACTGTGACCAGATTGACCAAAGGTGTCCATGATTGCAACAGGTTCTATTGGTATACCATTCCCCCTCAATATGTAGGTAATTGTACTAGTAAGGCCACCAATGACGGAGTGTTCTTCAGCAGTAATGATACCTTTGACTCCACGAATCAATTCCTTTATTGCAAGTTCATCCAATGGTTTTAACGAACTGACATTTACAACCCTCAGGGATATTCCTTCTTTTTCAAGGGTTTGTGCTGCAGCCAATGCTTTAGAAACCATAATTCCACAGGCAAATACAGTTATATCTTTTCCATCCTGCAGCATATATGGTTTGCCAATTTCAAATTCTGCATCCACAGGAAACAGATCTTCCATATCACTTCGGCTCGTACGTATATATACAGGTCCCTCATGTTCGACGGCAGCTTTTACTATTTTTTTAGTCTCAATTCCATCCATAGGCACCAGCACAGTCATATTTGGTATTGCCCTCATTATCGCAATATCTTCAATTGCCTGGTGACTGGCTCCATCGCCAAAATCAGATAAACCTGCACTTGAGCCATGAATTTTAACATTTAATTTGGCATTGCAAATGCTCTGTCTGATTTGATCATATGAGCGACCGGTTGAAAAGACTGCAAAGGAATTCGTAAAAGCAATTTTACCTGTAATTGACAATCCTGCTGCAAATGAAGTCATATTTTGTTCAGCAATTCCCATCTCAAAAAATCTTTCAGGGTATGTCTGCTGAAACAGAATACTCATCGTGGACTTTCCAAGGTCAGCCTCCAGAACCACAATTCTCTCATCATTTTTGCCAAGTTCAACAAGAGTTTCTCCGTAAACTTTTCTTTGATTCTGGATACTCATAATTTATTTCCTCCGTCCTTATAATTCATGATTTAGTTCGTTTTCAATATCTTTTAATAATTTCAAAGCTCTTTTTGCATCGTAGATATAATTTTCAGAATATGCTTCGATACTTAACCTTTGACAGTATCCCACTTCTTTAAGGTGGCTGAAAAATTTCTTATATGTCTGTTTATTTTCCAAACGCGGAAATACTCTACCAACCTGCTCCGCAAAATGAACATGAGCCAGCTTCTCTATATCGTTTTGTATCACTGAAATATTCTCATTTTCTGTGTTTAAATGAAATGAATCGAGCAAACAACCGATGTTTGCAGAATTAGCTGTTCGAGCCATAATAAGAGCCTCAGAGTAAGTATTGACAATATTACATTCCTGTTTCCGAAGGGGTTCGATGGCGATTGTAATATCATATTGCTTCGCATATTTATCGAGAATCACCAGCAAATCATCCAACTGACTTGAAGCCTGGCTCATAGAAAAACCCTGTGGAACCATCCTGGCCAAACCACTACCAAATACTATAACCTTTACCCCCAAGGCAGCAGCACGTTTGAAAGCCTTATTAAGATATGTGACGATCAGGTCTTTGTTCACTTCATGCCCAGTGAGCCGTAAGTCACCCGGGAAAAAATTATTGCAGGCTTCCAAAGGCAATCCAAAACCAAGTAATTCGGATTGTACATTAGAAAAAGTAGCTTCATCCAATGCACACAAATGTGAAAGGGATAAATCAGCATAGTCGAAACCCAGCTCTTTTAATACAGGGATAACATCAATTCCGGAAACGTTTTCTGTATGTGTAATCATATTTACACAACAACCGTAACGTAGGGCAAAAGTATTCTGTTTATTCATAACTTATTATCTCAGTCTTCAGCCAGTTCCTTCAATGCCTGATCATATTGCTCCCTGGTCATTGCCCCATTATGAAAAGCCACATTATTTTCAGCAAAGGATATTCCTTTACCCTTAATAGTGTCAGCTATCACCATAACAGGTTTTCCCTTCACAGCATCTGCTCTATTAAAAACTTCGATTATTTCTTTTATGTCGTGTCCATTACATTCAATGACATGCCAGCCGAAAGATTCCCATTTTTGTGCTACCGGCGCAGTATTAAACCGTTCTGCACAGCAGCCTGTAGCCTGCAAGCCATTTCTATCTAAAATGGCTACAAGATTATCAATTTTGTAAAATGATGCTGCCAGGGCCGCTTCCCAAATTTGACCCTCAGTCATTTCTCCATCACCTATCACACAATACACTTTATAGTTAAGCTTATCAATTTTACCAGCCGCAGCTATGCCTGCCGAAATTGAGAGCCCCTGTCCGAGAGAACCGGTATTTGCTTCTATCCCGGGAACTTTAAGCATATCAGGATGTCCCTGTAAAATAGATCCTATTTGCTTTAAGTTGCTCAATTCTTCCTTCGGAAAATAGCCAGCTTCCGCAAGTGCAGCATATTGTACAGGAGCTGAATGCCCCTTACTTAATAAAAACCTGTCCCTATCCCGCATTTGAGGGTTTTTGGGATCATGTTTCATCTTAGAAAAATACAATACGGTTACAACATCAGCTATTGAACAAGCGCCCCCCAAATGTCCTGTTCTTCCGAATCCAATCATTCTGACAATATTTCGTCTGATAGCTTTTGCAATTGACTCCAATTGCTCCACAGTATAAGTCATAATTTCACCTCATTTTTTAAATATGCAATTATCATTTGATTAAATAGATACTTAATCCCACGTACCCACTTTCTCTTTTTTCATTTCCTCTTCATTAAACCATCTTGTCGTAACAGCTTTGGTCTCTGTGTAGAATCTAACTCCATCCTTTCCAATCATATGCAAATCTCCAAAGAATGATTGTTTATGACCTGTAAATGGGAATATTCCAAGCGGTACGGGAATACCCACATTGATTCCTACCATACCACCATGTGTTCTTTTTGCAAACTCACGACTATAGTAACCATTCTGAGTAAATATTGCTGAACCATTTGCAAATCTGTTCGCATTCATAATGGCAAGTCCTTCTTCAAAATTTTTAACTCTTTTTATGCACAACACCGGGCCAAATATCTCTTCATTACCAATAGTCATTTCCGGTGTAACATGATCAAAGATTGTTGGTCCCAGATAGAAACCTTTTTCAGCACCTTTAACGATGACATTTCTACCATCGAGTAATAGTTTAGCACCCTCTGCGATTCCATTTGAAATCCAGCAAAGAACAGACTGCTTGTGTGCTTCAGAAACAACCGGACCTAAACATGAACTCTTATCATAAGCCGGACCTATTTTGAGTTCTTTTGCATACTTACAAAGAAGTGAAGTAAGCTTATCGGCGATGCTTTCCTGGACTACAATAACGGGGAGGGCCATGCACCTTTCACCGGCGCATCCGTAAGCCGCATTAATAATTGCCCTTGCAGTTCTTTCAATAGCTGCATCTTCCAGGACAAGTGCATGGTTTTTGGCTTCGCACAGCGCCTGGACTCTTTTACCATTAGCTGCTGCTGTTTTATAAATATGTAGTCCAACAGATGTAGAACCAACAAATGAAATGCCCTTTACATCAGGGTGTTCTAGGAATATTTCAGCTTCCTTTCTGCTACATGTGACAACATTCAGAACACCATCAGGCAGGCCTGCCTCCTGCATCAGTTCTACACATCTCATTGTCGTCATTGGCGTCATACTTGCGGCTTTTAAAACAAGTGTGTTTCCTGTTGCCAGGCAAATAGGCATCATCCAGCCTATAGGGATCATTGCAGGAAAATTAAAAGGTGCAATACCTGCAAATACGCCAACCGACTCCCTGTATAATACAGTATCAAATCCGGCTGTGGAATCCATTAGTGATTCTCCCATCATCAATGACGGAATGCCACAGGCAAATTCGACTATTTCCTTAGCTTTTAGAACATCTCCCTGAGCCTCATCCCAAACCTTTCCATTTTCCTGGCATACCAGATGAGTAAGTTCGTCCAAATGAAGTTCAAGCAAATCCCTGAATTTGAACAAAATCTGCACTCTCTTTACTGCCGGAGTATTTGACCAGGAAGGGAAAGCATCATTTGCTGATTTTATTGCAAGATTGACTTCTTCCCCGGTACAACAGGGCGTCTGGGCGATTATCTCTCCAATGCTGGGATCCCAGATATCCATATACTTGCTTGTTTTTGATTCGTGCCATTTACCATTGACAAAAAACTTAAGTCTCTTTACTTCACCCATAACATATCCTTTTTAAATATTAACAATATCGTAAGCAATTCTAAATAACTACAGGCTTCTATCTGTATTATAATTCTTCGTTTCTTTCAATTCATTCTTATCCCCGTAAATATTTTTCTATCTCTTCCCTGGTAGGATCGACCGGATCAGCTGTAAGCCCCGGAATATATTTGCAGGCTTCGAACAGGACCGGTGCTATTTTTCCATGGACACCTGTAACATGATGAATGTAGGGTCCGTATATAATTCTGTGCTCTAATTCAGGCCAATCCTTAAATTCTACCCATATATAGGAACCATTTGTCTTTGGCCCTTCAACTCCTTTCCCGTGGCTAATCAATAAACTATAATCACCACTTAGACCATCAAATCTGGAAATGGTAATATCGCCACCTTTTATTTCTAACTCAATTGTTCCGGGAGTTCCGGCACCGTAGTGATTATTAAGCACAGACTTGGTGCCTTTCTTTTTTAAAGAATTAGGAAATACACCGCAGTGCCATAAGAGTTCGGCGTTGTCATTTTCAGGATGACGTATTGTAAGATCTGCTAAAAAAGTAGGTGTCTCCCCTAGTACAGCAGCTTGTGACATTACTGATGTGATTGCACCGTGCACATCTGTTTCGCAGATCACCGGCAATCCGGTATCAGTTAGTTCAGCCATGGCAAAGCAGGCTGAAACACCTGTTATTTCACGCATTGGAGCTGTGCAAAGAAAGGCGACAGATGAAAGGTTTTCCTGCTCAGCCCATAACTTAACTGCCAGTTTTAATGCGGCAACCTTTTCTAATTGTTCCTCGGTTATGATGATCCGGTTAATTTTCCTTTTGATCTCTTCAACAGCGTTCTTAACATCACCAGGTTTATCCCTGAGCATTGTATCCATATATTTTTTGATATCCTGAAGGGTAATGGGAACAATCTCGATTCCAAAACGTTCCAGGAGTTCCAGTTCATTATGTTTGACTGACCAAAATGCACCGGGACGTGTACTTATCTGACCAAGCCTGAAGTTACGAAATGACTTCACTACCGAAGCGGCTGCAATGAAATTTTTCAGACCCCTTTCAAAAACAGTATCGGTGAGGCGACTATTGGTTATATATGTAAAAGGTACTCCAAACTGGCTTAGTACCTTACTCGTTGGAAATAATCCACATTGGGTATCCCTTGTTCTTCTTCCATCTGAAAGAGGGGCTTCATCGCGGGGACCCCATATCAACACGGGTTTATTTACTTTTTTTGCCAGTTTTGCAACCGCATCTTCAGTCCCAAAGTTACAATGAGGTGCAAATATAGCATCCACTTTTTCATCAATGAATTTTTGAGCGACAGCTCCGGAATCCATTCCGGAAAAAATCAAACCTTCCTCGTTCAGGAAGTCAATATTGACAAACTCAATATCAAAATCTTTAAGCTTTTTTTCAATTTGGTTTTTCATTTCAATAGCATCAACCTTATCGAAAAATTTTGGTCGCGTCAATGTTCTGCGAGTTGGTGCAAAGCCAAGCTTTATTTTGAACTTATTTTTAGATTTTTCCTGTATAACCATTTTCCAATTATTTATTCTATTTATTAATCATTTTCTGATAATCAGGCGCCACTTCTATTTCCATTTGTTCTGCTTCCGGAATGATACTGACTGTACAGTCTATGGAATAGGTCCTCTCAGGCAACACAACCAGGGCATTCACATAATCACTGCCAAATGCAAAAGGCGCATGATGCCAGACACCCGGCCTGATCCTTACAAACGTCCCCTTTGGAACAAGAAACACCTCAATCCGATCCGTTGGAACCTCCCCGTTCCGGGTTGCCAAAGCCACATGAATAAGAACATCTCCATCAATAGGAAGCAAACCTTCATCATTATGATTATGGAATTCCAGCTTCTGGATCAATAGTGGTCTTTTTGAAACCCGACAAACCGAAAAGGACGCAATATTTGCCTGTCCCAGGTTGAGCTGTTCCAAATCACGGTAAAACTCAATTGGTTCAGGGCCCAATCGCGGTGCCTTAGGGTTAATCAAATTAGAAAACGAGCCATAAATCTTGAAGTTATCTAAGGTTAATTTTTTTATACTAATTTTTTTCATATTATATTCTTATTTTAACATTAGATGTTATGGGGAACAAAAGCAGAATTGTTTTAATTATTTTGTGTGGATTAATAAAAAGCCAGCCCAAACGGGCAGGCTTTTTATGTTTCCATTATTTCATATCTTCAATTACTAAATATAACCCGGATTTTGTTGTAAATTCGGAGCTTTATTCAGCTCAATGCGTGGAATCGGTACCCAGATATTGATTGGATTCCATATTCTTTTATCTACAACTGTGCCCATATCCATTTTCCATTCCATGTTCCCATTTTCCATTTCCTTAATCAGCATCGCGCGAACATCGGTCAATACGGTTGATACAGTCATCCATCTGCGGATATCATACCAGTGGGGAAGTTCCGCGAACATTTCAATGCTTCTTTCATGTTGTACCCAAGCCCTGGCTTGTGCCTGATCGGCGGTAACACGATCGGGAAGGCCTGCACGATTTCTTACCAAGTTAAGGGCATCAAGACCATTTTGCAAATCAGCACCACCCAATTCGATGCAGGCTTCTGCATAAGAGAGCAAAATCTCGGCATACCGCATATCAATATAGGAGTTCGAGTTATTAACATATATTCCATTTATTGTCGGATCCTGATATTTTCTAAGAGTATATGAGGTTTTTGATGCGTTCCAGTTATCAGTCGGAGCATTTCTTGTATCCATCCCGTATGCAATAAGTGTCGTTTCATCAATTTTATAAAAATTACCTGACTGAATTTTATTTTCGAGAGACCGATAATATCCAGCCTGGTCAGAAGGACGTGGTACCCATTGGGCTCCATGGTAAAAAACAGTTGCATAAAAACGGGGTTCACGTCCATTATACGGACTCCTATTAGGATCGGCAGCAAGTTGTGCAGCAGTAGCTTTACGTAAAACATTGTCTCCTGGATTATAGGCATCCCACTTGAATGGAGTTCCATCAGCCATTTCATAAGTTCGTACAACGTCTTCTACAGGATCGCCATTGCCCCAAAGATGCCAGCTACTCGGCCCCTGATGCAAATTCCATTGATTAGGCCATCCCGATGAAGCACTAAAATCTACACCCCATATCGATTCGTCAAGCCATTTACCTTTTTGAAGAAAAATGCTGGCATAGTTATCAGCATATTCTTGAATAATTGCGTTGGTCATCACAGCAGGTGGTTTGGTGGTTTTCCCATATAAAGCATAAGTTCCATAGGTTCCATCCATGATTAATTTTGCAGCATCCCTGGCAGCTGTCAAGCGTTCTGTTTGAGTACCATCGGTGAAAGAGACAAGAGCATTAGTTGGTTCATAGCCACCATTTACCAACTTACTGGCGCAAAAAAGCAATAACCTCACTTTTAAAGCGGCGGCAGCCCCTTTGGAAGCACGCCCCTGTTGATAAACAGCATCAGTTTTACTAGGTAAAAGGGAAATAGCATTGTTGAGGTCGGCCAGGATAAAATCCCTTGTATCCTTTAGTGATGACCTTGAAATAGAGAGGTAGTCCTGATTTAATGCAAAAGGCTTATCAACCAGTACTACTCCACCATAGGCTGACATTAGCAAATAATATCCATAAGCCCTAATAAAATAGGCTTCACCTTTCAATTGATCGATCTTTGCCTGGGTTGCATTAGGACTTAGGAGTAACTTGTCACTATTGGCAATAAAAACATTTGCGTTTTTAATGTTGGAATAAAGATTTGACCATTTTACCTGTAATATAAAACTGTCATTAAAATGGCCATAGTTGTCAGGGCTCAAAGTCCCCTTTGTAAAGAGCATAACTCCTGCACCGTTTGTCGACAATAATTGATCGGTACTACATCCAATTTGCCGCCTGTCTAACCCTAATATATAATCGGCACCACCGGCTATAAATTTATAGCAATTGTCAATATAAGCTTTAGAAAGGTTAAAATCAGTGAATACCGAAGCATCATTAAATGAGTCAACCGCCTTTTCATCGAGCACATCAGTACATGATACTGACCCATATAAAAGGAAGCCTATTGCTATTACATATTTTGTCATCTTTTTCATATTGTTATTCTTTATAATTTCTCAACTAATTAAAATGTAATATTTGCTCCAATAGCATATGTTCTCATTGCTGGATACGACATCGGACTTGCAATTTCGGGGTCGTATTGATGCTGGGCAGCCCAAATTAAGAACAAGTTATTGCCTGAAATAGAAATACTTGCATTAGAAATCCCAAAACGAGAAAATATCTTTTTTGGAACCTCATAACTCAAAACAGCATTCTTTAACCGGGCGTAGGCCATATTACTGTACCAATAGGTACTATTGTTAACCATTTGTGCCCAGTAAAAATTCAACCTGTCATATGCGCGTCCTACTGTGGCATCTGTATGAGTTGGTGTCCAACGATCATCAAAATTCCATTGAAAGAAGTTACCAGCTTCACCACGCCTATCGTCCGGAGTATTCATAGAATAGGTTTTTCCAGCTCCCTGTGCAAGAATCGACAAATTGAAATTTTTATAGGTAACAGCTAATGTAATACCATAGTAAACTTCAGGGGCATCCATGTTATCAAGCAGAATTTTGTCATCAGCATTTATTATACCATCCCCAGATACATCCTTAAAGATTACATCACCGGGTTTAGCACCAGACCAGTGAGGATAAGCATCAACTGCTGCCTGATCTTTGAAAATACCAATTGATTTATACATTAACAGAGCGCCATAAGGATGCCCGGTGGTAGTTTGCCATTGAAGAGTCTTTATAGCTTCGTCTGCAAAAACAACTTTATTACGGTTAAAACTAAAATTACCTCCTAAATCGAAACTTAAATTGCTGTTTACTTGTTTATGATATCCAAGTTCAACTTCAAATCCTTTATTATCGACCTGGGCAATGTTCTCACTTGGCAGGGCAAGTCCTGTAAAATCAGGAACAGAAGCATTTCTTGGAGCAAGAATATCTTTACGTTTGTTGTAAAAGAGTTCTCCATTAAAGGTAATTGCAGAATTGAACCATCTCGATTCGAAACCAATATTTTGTGTTATCTGTTTTTCCCACGTAATATTAGGATTAGCAATTACCGACTGATAAACAGAAGTTGTTAAAACATTGTTCATGATAAGTCCGGTACTTAACTGATATTTGTTATAATATTGGAACAAATTTCCCGGATCCATACCGACGATTCCATAAGTAGCCCTTAACTTAAAGTAGCTGATAAACGGAATATTGTTTTTCCAGAAATTTTCTTCAGAGGCACGCCATCCGAGCAATATTGCAGGAAAGTTACCATATCGTTTATTCGCTGGAAATTTTAGTGAACCATCGCGACGTAGGATGAACTCAAAAAGATATTTTTCTTTATAACTATAGTTTAAACGTGCAATATACGATTTACGTGCATAAATATACATGGATCCAGAGTTAGTTTTCTGAATATCACCACCAGCACTCAAAGCTGGAATGACATCGGTAATAAAACCTTTACGATATGCATCAAATCGGGTACTATCCGAGGTGTACTGCTCGTAAGCGCCAAATAAAGCAATGGAGTGTTCGCCGAATTTACGTTCGTAGTTAAAGTTGATGTTTGCAACTTTACCAATATTACGTCTATAAGCCTCAGTGAGCTCAGGTGTAAGATATCCTTTCAACGCTGGAATTGGAGTCATGTTAGTAACATAACCTGTAACAGGATCATAGGTAGCTGAATTCCAGTCAGGACTATATAGTACCCAAGGTTTCACAAATCTTTTTTGGTATATATTGTTAACATCAAAATTATAGTAAGCATTCAGTGTCAATCCTTTAATAAAGGGTGGCGTAATAGTTACATTTAAAGTGGTCTGAACTTTATAAAAATTTGTCTCATTAGTACCTGTTGCAAGTGTTGAAGTGACAACAGGATTATCACCATATTCAATATCAGGTCCTGGAAGCCCGTTAGGCCAAAACGATGTCATAGTAGGCATCAGACGTGTTGATTGTCCGACAATATCCGCTGCAGTTTTTGTTGGGTACCTTGTGTAAAGTTGAAAAGCTGTTAAGTCAACTGAAGTTTTTAACCAGTCTGTGATATTTAATACTACTTTGGAGCGCAGGTTATACTGGTTCGATTTGGTAGACGCTTGCTTATACATACCATTTTCTCCTTTTGTACCAAGTGATATATAATAGTTTACGGCTTTTGAACCTCCACTTAATGTAACGTTTTGTTTATAACTGCTTGTATAAGATCTGACGAGGTCATGAAACCAATTGGTATTTGGATGTTTCCAGGGATCTGCTCCACTATAGTATAGTGCAATATCCTGATCGGAAAACATGCGTGGCCTCCCGTTTTGATCTTGATATTCTGAGATCATAGTAGTATAATCTCCTGCACTTAATACTTTAGGTAATTGAGTTGGTGCCATAAATCCCTGGTAGAATTGATAAGACAAAACTGGTTTGCCTTCCTGCCCTCTTTTAGTGGTAACCAATATAACACCATTAGCAGCAGAAGCTCCATAGATAGCTGCAGAAGCATCTTTCAATATCGAAATACTGGCTACGTCAGCCTGATCGACATCGGATAATGCACGACCGGGGATACCATCTATGACTACAAGAGGACCCGTATTGACACCCAACGTACCACGACCACGAATTAAGATTGTGGCAGCATCCTGTCCTGGTTCACCGCTTGTCTGTCTTACAATCGTACCGGGAAGCCGCCCGGCAATTGAATTGGTTAAATCGGAAGCCGGGATAGACCGTATACTGGCACCTGTTATGGATGCGACGGATCCAACAACATTTACACGTTTCTGAACACCATAACCTATAACCACAACTTCATTAATTTCATTCACTATTTCATTAAGTGCCACATCAATAACAGTTTTCCCTTCCAGAGGAAGTTCCTGGCCAATATACCCGATAAATGAAAATACCAGGGTAGCATTTGGATCGGTAGGGTTTAGTGAGAATTTTCCTTTTTCATCGGAAATAGCTCCCATTGTTGTACCCTTAACCTGAATGTTAACCCCAGACATTGGTTCACCAGTTCGAGTATCCGTAACCCTCCCTGTGACAACTTTTTGCTGAAGATCAGCGGTCAGATAACTTGGTGCAAGAATGATCTTGCGGTCGATGATTGTGTACTTCACATCAGTGCCGTTAAATAAGTCATCCAGTATCACACCAATTAATTGGTCCTTTACATTAATAGTAACTTTCCGTTCGGGGTTGAGCAGTTTTTCATTGTACAGAAAGTAAAAGTCACTTTCAGATTCAATTTTGTCAAGTACCTTGACCAGCTCTGTTTCCGAAAAATTTAAGGAAAGCCTTGTCTTCTGCGAATAGGCGTCATTAGCACGTGCTTGCAGAATTCCAAGAATCATAAGAATAACAGCAATACGCATAGTTAGTAGGATTTTCTTCAGAGAATTGTAACCTGATTCACTGAAAGGTTTGTTTTTTTTCATAAATTTGCATGTTTTCAAGTTAAAAAATACCAAAAGGCTGTTTTTTAAGGAAATCGTTGACGCGATTTCCTTTTTTTGTAGGTAATTCTAATGTCTGTCGATTGTAATCATAGTTAGAGTTTTTCCAAGTTAGTATTGTTAGTGTTTAGAAGAAATAGTTACTTTTTCTTTTCCTAAGGTTCCATCAGGCAGAACCTTACCTTCTGTAATTCTGTATTTAATAGGAGAAGTCATGCATAAAAAGCGAAGCACATCCTCCAGGCCGTTATCTTCAAAAGTTGCCCGGAAAGAATATTTTTCAAGCTCTTTGTCAGAGAGTTCTACCGTTACGTTATACCATCGTTCTATACGCCTGGCAACTTCAATCATCGGATCGCCTCTGAATACCAGTTTTCCATGGGTCCATGCACTGTACTTTGCAGGATCTGTAGCGGAACGACTGATCTGCCCGTTTTGAAAAACCAACTTTTCAGATGGGTACATAGTTACTTTCCCGGATACTTCCTTATTCATATACTCTATCTTGCCTTCCTCAAGTACCACCTCAACATACATCTCGTTAGAATAGCAGCTCATATTAAATTTGGTTCCTAAAACAGTTACGGTTGATGTGCCGGCTGTAATTTCAAAAGGATGATATTCGTCATGGCAAACGTCAAAAAATGCCTCTCCATCGAGTTTTATTTTTCTGCTATTGTTAAACGGGAGAGAATAGCTTAAAGAGGAACCGCTGTTTAGCATACCCTGTGTTCCATCGGGTAGATTAAATGAAACCCGCGCACCTAAAGGAGCGTAGATAGTAGAACTGACCTTCTGATCGGCTGTGGTGTTGTTATAATTGCCCAGATAGCTGTAAACCAGACCTCCGGCAATAATTAAAGGTAGCAGCAAAATAGCAGCGGCTCTCATATAAATACGTATAAATCTTTGTAAGGGTTTTCGCCTCTGCAAAATCTCTTTCCTATTGATATTATGATAAATCTTGTCGAGTAGATAGTTCAGATTAACCTCTGCCGTTGATGAACTATTGAGCAGATGATTCCAGTCAGTCTCAAGCAGGCGTTTTAGTGTAAGGTTTTCCTCTCCGGTTAAAAACAGAGATTCCACCCAGTTTTTTTCATTATCGTCGGACTTCCCGTCAATATATCGTTCTATCTTTTCAAAATCGTTTTGATTTAACATATAAAATACAATTTTTCTTTAGACAATACTATTTCCCTATAAATCTATAAATACTATATCCACTGGTTTGGTGAATCTCATATAGGAAAGGCATTTTTTTTATCATATAATCTTTTTTTTTATCAGAAATATCAAAAAACGCATATAACGCAATGTTTAAAAACATATTACAGTATTGATTTTGATTCAATTCTTTTTAAAATAAAATGTTAGTTTTAATTTAAAAACTGACAGGCACTGCAGAAATAGATTTATTTTTAAGACCTGCAGGTACCTGTCAGTACAATTAAACTAACCATCTAACCCAACTGCTAACCTAATTAAATATTAAAATCTTGTTTTCTAAAGAACAATTGAACTGATGCTTTCAAATTAATGCCTGCTGGGTATATTTTTGGCATTCTATTATAATATACCCGCAATGAAGGTAATACTCATATGAAAAATGTATTTTTTTTTGCTACGGATGGAATTATGTGCAGTTCAATCAACCCCAAGACAAAAATGCTAATTGCACACGAAAACTGAATTTCTTTGTTCAATAGAAAAACAGCGTAAGGAATAGCAGTATTGACAGGTTTTCTTTGCGCAATTGACAACGGATAAATTTGAGGGCTTCTGATATATAATTGTCAACAGTACCTGGTGATAGACCAATTTCTTCAGCTATCTCTTTTGTTGATTTACCTTCCTGCCGGCTTTTGAGGAAGATGGATTTTTGTCGTACAGGAAGTTTATTAATAATTTGTTGAACCAGGTCCATAACAGACTTATAGTCAATACTCTCTTCTATACCGGAAGAATAATGATAATTTTCGTGCAGAGTTTCGTCAATGAATTTTTGCCGATAATTCCTTTTTCGGAAAAGTTTGCAAATATCATTATAAGCTATAGTAAAAAGATATGATTTGAACGATAAATCTTTATTCAGGCTTTTATAGTTTTCCCATAGTTTCAAAAAAACCGACTGAACGAGTTCCTCCGACTCCTCCTTCGATCTGAGGTACTTTAAACCAAAGGAATAGAGATTCATGGAATATTTTTCATAAATCAGATCGAAAGCTTCAACATCCCCTTTTTGAAGTCTTTCAACCAATTCAGTATCCTCAGGGAGCAATTTCAATTAGATTCTTCTATTGACAAATCTGATGTAAATATATCTTTTAATTCTATAATATCTGAAACCTTATATTATCGTTATTATCATAATGTACTTTACCAGCTTTATTATACCTGTCCGTTTCGCAAATGTATCTCGATATGTATAAGATAGCGAGAGACAAAAGGATGCTGGATCCGACGATGGCACGGACTGAATGGGTAATCAATCATCCCTCTGCTTCAACCCTTACTTTAACAAAATCTCAAACTCCTGACCGTGTAATACTCTTCATGATTGATGGAATGAATTGGAAAGTTCCGGATACATTAAATATGCCCGTATTAAATTCGCTGATTAAAGGAGGGACTTACATCCATAAATCATATGTAATTATTCCACATCATCCTACAGTTGGGGATTACAGTAAATTCAACAGTTGTTCGTTCCCGAACCCGATGCTTCATGAAGGGACTATTTTTATTAAACCGGAGAATAGATTCCTGCAAGAAGCAATCTCACCAAAATATCAAACAGCTTTTATTGTCAATACTGCAGCATACAAATCAGTTGGCCGGGGTTTTACAACCTGTATCATGGACCCGACGCTCACCGACAATCAAGTGGTTGCCCAGGCAATAGAAGTGATGAAGAACCAGGATCCCCGGTTTATGAGGGTCCACCTTCAGACTCCCGGAGACATTGGCACTAATATTTCCCTGACGGGGCCGGATAAACCATATTTTAGGAATATTTTTGGGAAAAGTTCTCCTTACGCGAGTGCAATTGAGAATGCCGACAAACTTTTGGGACAATTTGTTGCTTATTTGAAAACATCAGGGAAATGGGAACACACCATACTAATAGTTACGTCCGATCATGGTCAGAGCATAATTGGCTGGCATCCACTATTTGATGAAGATAGTTGGGTAACCCCGTTGGTTTTCGTTGGTCCGGGCATTGCCAAAGACCGTCAGCTTCCTTATTTTGAACTCACGGATCTTGCGCCAACAATTGCCTGGTTGCTGGGAGTTGAAGCGCCAAACAATGACGGGGGGGCCGGAAAGGCGGTGAAGGAAATTATGCAAAAGACTGATCCTTCTGGCTACAATACCCTCATGTATATCAAAACTATTAACATGCAGATAAAGGAATTCAATATATTACACGCCCGAATGATCCTTGCTGCTGAGAAAAACAGATACTTTTCCAATATTATTGCTTCACTGGAGAACCAGAACCTGACACCTGAACCTTTTTATCATCAGGACAGGATTACCGACTGGTATAAGGCTGGTACAACGAAACATCTGATCGAGGCTAATGAAAAAATTTTGAAGCAAATGCGCAAAGAACTTGCCAGTGAAAAATGACTTCATATATGATAAAGACTTTGTTGACTGGCTGATCTCTCTCAGACGGCATTTGCATTAATTTCCAGAAGCAAGTTTCAACGAATTCAATACTCAGAAAAAGGTTATCGAAGTACTGACTTCCCTTGGAATTGAAAACAATGAAATAGCAGGGACCGGTGTAGTTGGGATTATAACAGGTGCAGAAAAAGGTAAAACGATTGCCCTCAGGGCAGAGATGGATGCCCTGAAAATACAGGAAGAAACGACTGGTCTTAATGAAAAATATATTTCATTAAATGAAGGGATTATGCATGCCTGTGGCCACGACGGACATATGGCCATGGTGCTGGGAGCTGCAAGAAAGCTTCAGGAATGCAAAAACAAATTAAAAGGTAAGGTGAAGCTTATATTTCAACCCGCAGAGGAAGTACCTCCTGGTGGTGCGGTTGATGTCATTAAAATGGGAGGCCTAAAAGATGTAGATGTCATTATTGGGGCTCATTTATTTACAAATATCAAATCTGGTGAAATTTGCCTGAAGGAAGGGGCCTTAATGGCATGCAATTGTATATACAACATCACCATAAACGGAAAACCCGGACATCATTTTAACCCGGATATCAATATCGATCCAATTCTTATTGCATCTGAATTTATTACGACCGTCCATTCGAAACTTAAGAATAGTCTTCCACCTGATGTCAATTATGTCTTTGGACATGGAACCATAAAAGGCGGCGAACAATATAACCAAACACCCAGTGGGGTAAATCTTTCAGGTAGTTATCGAATGTTGGATAAACAGAATATGCATGTGAAAGAGGATACCATGAGACAGAGTTTGGATGGATTAATGCAGAGTCATACCAAGGGCGACCCAGGCTTACCCAATTACAAACTTGAGGTAACATATGGATACCCCGTATTGGTCAATCATAAGAAATTCACACGAAGATCGGCAGAAACATTGAAAGAGATTTTCACGGAAGTAAACGAAAATATTGAACCTGTATTTGCTTCAGAAGATTTTGCCCGTTACCTCGAATCGAAACCTGGAACATTTATTTTTCTGGGTGCAGGGAACAGCGAGAAGGGAGCTATCTATGGCAACCATTCCAACAGATTCGACATCGATGAAAACATACTAATTAAAGTGGTCGAGATGTTCTTCAGGTTAGCTGCTGATTTCTTAGATGCTCCGGAAAAATATTTGGAACAAACTTAAATACTAATTGATAAATTATGCCAGTTTTATTTTACGATCAGGCTCCCGAAAAAGAACTTGTACCTGGAATTAAAGCAAAAATTGCCCACACCGGGTCCTTAATGACCTTAGTATCAGAAATAAGCTTTTGCGTGCAAAATGCCCCACTTCCCATGCACTCTCATCCGGCAGAGCAAACAACCTACATATTAGACGGGGAATTATTAGTATTCATTGAGGGTGAGGAAACAATGCACCTGAAAGCAGGTGACATGTACTATGTGGAGTCTGATATTCCGCATGCAATACAGTCACTTTCAGAAAAGATTCATGTAGTGGAAAGCTTTTCACCAATAAGAAAGGAATTTTTGTAATTAATACGTTAAAATGAAAAACTTTACGCAGAAATTAAAAAAAGGCACAACCAGTAGCGGAACCTTTATAAGTCTTGGTTCTTCAATTGTTACCGAGATTATTGACCATGCCGGTTTCGATTTTGTCATTTTTGATTTGGAACATGGTTCAGGCAATGAAAAAGACATTCTGGGACAGTTACAGGCTCTCGAACTTGGAACTGCAGTTTCCCTCGTCAGGGTAAAAAGCCATGAAAGACAAAGGGTCAGCCGAATTCTTGATCTAGGGACAGAAGGTATAATGTTTCCACGCCTTAGGACTGCATCCGAAGCACAAGCCGCGATTAATGCTTTGTATTATCCTCCAATTGGTTCACGTGGCGTGGCAAAAATGGTCCGTGCTACAAACTTTAGTCTTAATTATGATGATTATTATGCAAATCAGAAAAATAACATCATAGGAGTTGTGCAAATCGAGACCTTATAAATTCTGGATTGTCTTGATGAAGTGGCCTCTATCGACGGCGTCGACGTGCTTTTCGTGGGACCGATGGATTTGTCAATGGCATTAGGCATATTTGGCCAGTTTGATCATCCGGAATATATGTGCGCTATAAAAGCAACTGCAGAGGCTGCTAAAAAAGCAAATAAAACTTGCGGAGTTTTACTTACCAATCCCGACCAGTTAACCATGTATTATGAATTAGGTTACCGCTTTTTTACCTCAGGCGCGGATACCGGTTTTATTAATGCGGGGGCCCGAAATACAGTAAAAATTCTTAACGAAATAATATTGAAAATGGGGGTTGAAACTCGCAGTGTTAAGAGTAAAGCATCGGCGGGACAATTACGCTGGTGGTTACTTGGACTGCCGGTACTGGCTATGGTCATTAGCTATATCGATCGTGGAAACATTTCCATGGTAATTCCTCTGATCACCGATCTGCTTAAACTTAGCCCGGAGAAGAAAGGATACATTTTTTCAGCCTTTCTTTTCGAATACGCGTTAATGCAGATACCTTCCGGAATTATTGTGGACAGGTTTGGATTTAAATGGACATATGCTATTGCATTTTTTGTATGGTGTTTAACAGCTGCTGCATTTGGACTGGCAACAGTTTTTTGGCATTTTATAATGTTACGAATCCTATTGGGATTTTGGGAGTCAGTTTCGGGGCCTGCAGGCAATGAACTACCTGTAATAATTTTCTTGATCATATAGAAAAAATTACTATGGATGATTCAAAAAAAGCCGTAATGATTGCTGAAGTTCGCACTATCAGGGCTTTCTAATATTTTAATACGGCTTTCTATTTCGGAGATGTTCCTTTAATTCAGCAAGGGATTCAACGAAGGAGAAGGCAAACCGTTTAGCTCATTCGATTACCGGTTCACAACGAAAGGGAATACACTGTATGCTATTGCACTCGGGTGGCCCGAAAACGGAAAAGCTTTGATCAAAAGTCTTTCGAAGGGAAATTCTTTGAGACCTGAAACGATTAACCGGGTTGAATTTTTAGGTGGAGGTGAGCTTAAGTTTGAGCGTAAGGAGGAAGGTTTGGAAGTGATACTTCCTGATAACAAGCCTGAACTCAATTATGCATATTCCTTGAAGATCAGTTGAAAATTGAAGAATTCAAGACTCCCTTTCAAACTTCTTTACTAGCTGATAATTGGTGGGTTATACTCAGCAAATTACCTACCTAACCTATAGTCGCAAACAATGAAAAAAACGCCCCTAATTTTTAGTCGTTATTAATTTTTTCAGGTTATAATTTCCACATAAGTTTATGATCTATATCCTGAACTATCTTATTATGATCGAGCAGCCAGCGTAACACTTTAATAACTTTATCTTCAGGGGAATCGATCAATTTTACAAGCTCTTCAGCATCAGGAGTTTTTTCTCCAAGAATAGTTTTAATCTCCTCAAGAATCACATCAAACTCATACTTACTCAGGTCCAGTTCGTTTCTCTCGCGGCAAACATCGCAGATACCGCACCGGTCCGACTCTTCACCAAAATAATCCAAAAGATATACCGACCTGCAATGGCCTTCTGAATCTGCATATTCTATCATTTTGTTCAGCCTGATTTCATATTTTTCCTTTACATGAAGATAGTTTTCGGGGGAGATCATCAATGCTTTCCGAACCAATCGCTCTTCAGTGAAGATCACCAGTGCAGTCTTTTTTCCCGGGATATACCGTATAATATTCAGTGCTGACAGCTTCACGAGATATTGATATATTGTATCCCGTGTTGCTGCGGATTTTCTTGAAAGCGAGTCTTCATTTATGGGAACAAACTCACTAAACATCCCGGTATATGATCGCAGAAGAAGTTTAATAAATCCGTCAAATGATTCGTTTGCTACCTGGAACTTATAAAGATCATCGCGGCTTACAATAAAATGTACCCTTGATGGATTATTTATTTCTTCAGTAAATTCCATATAGCCTTCTCGCTGAAGAAACTGAAGACTGTTATAAGTTTCGATTACGGGCAACCTGTATTTAGCTACAAAATCGTACATATTGAAGTCAAAAACGTTGTCTTTCCCTGAACCAAGAGGCACCTGCAGATAATTGCATAATGCCTCATAAGTGTCTTTGATTTTTTCAATTGTGGGAAACTTTTTTCTTACTGTATCTATAAACCGGCTTTTATCCGTCGGTGTATATAAAAGTACTGCAAAGGCAGGTTTACCATCCCGGCCGGCCCTGCCGCTTTCCTGAAAATAATTCTCGATAGAATCAGGTATATCCCAGTGAATTACGAACCTTACTTCTGATTTGTCAATACCCATCCCGAAAGCGTTAGTAGCTACAATTATAGGGGTCTCTCCTATTGTCCATGAAGCTTGTTTTTTGTCACGGAGTTCATCCGTTAATCCGGCATGGTAGAAATCAGCCCTGATACCATTAGCGACCAGAAGTTCAGCAACTTCTTTACATCTTTTTCTGCTTCTGACATAAACTATACCGCTGCCTTTTACTTTTAGCAGGGTCTTGATCAGATAGGTACCTTTGTCTTCGACATTCCGGACCAGGTAAGAAATGTTTTTCCTTTCGAAACTGGTTCTGAGAACATTCTTTTCCCTGAAAGCCAGCTTCTTCATTATATCATCAATAACCTGCGGAGTAGCTGACGCAGTAAGAGCAAGAAAGGGAACCTTATCTGATATATGATCTCTAAGGGAGGCAATCTTCAGATAGGAAGGCCTGAAATCATATCCCCACTGTGAAATGCAATGCGCTTCATCAATTGCTACAAGGGAGAGGTTAAGCCTTGCAACCTTTGCCTGGAAAATCCTTGTTGAAATTCTTTCAGGTGAGACATACAGGAACTTATAATCTCCGTAAATGCTATTTTCAAGTGCATTATCTATCTCCTCACCCGACATTCCGGAATGTATTGCAATGGATTTAATTTCCAGATCATTAAGACGATTTACCTGATCCTTCATCAGGGCAATCAGAGGTGTTATAACCAGACATATTCCCTCCCGGGCCAGTGCAGGTACCTGGAAAGTAATTGACTTTCCACCACCGGTAGGCATAAGCCCAAGGGTATCCCTTCCTTCAGCAACAGAATTTATTATTTCCTCCTGCAAGGGTTTGAAAGTGGTAAATCCCCAGTATTTTGTTAAAATCAGTCTGTATGGTTCAATATTCATTCCGAAGTACACTTAGTACAAATGTAAGAACTGTTATTCAATTTAGGATACATGATGTTTTACAAATCCTTTTAAACGCAAAGGTCGCAAAGGTTTAAATCAAAAGTTCACAAAGAAAGATTTACTATTGATTTTACTTTGTGTTCTTTGTGCCTTCTTAGTGAACTTTGTGGTTAATGGATTTCATACCATTAAAAGACACAAGTATTTACGAGATCTGTTTTTTTTTCGTAATTTGCGCCATCAAAAACTTAAAATCTCATCTGATGTCATTTTTAAAAGATAAGATACTTTATGAAGGTTTAACCTTTGATGATGTCCTTCTGATACCTTCATATTCTGAGGTTCTTCCAAGGGAAGTAGATCTCAGTTCCATGTTTACTCGAAATATCCGGATAAATACCCCCGTTGTATCAGCTGCCATGGATACAGTCACAGAAGATGAGCTGGCAATTGCAATTGCCAGGGAAGGTGGTATCGGTGTGATCCACAAGAATATGTCAATCGAAAAACAGGCTTCGCAGGTAAAACGCGTCAAGAGGGCTGAAAATGTTATGATTTTTGACCCTATCACAATTAACCTCGATGCTACTGTCGCCGAAGCCATGAATTTAATGAGTGAATATAAGATCGGCGGTATTCCGGTTATTGATAAAGATGGTATTCTGAAAGGGATTGTCACAAACAGGGACCTTCGCTTTGAAAACAACCGGGCGCGTAAGATAACAGAAGTAATGACGACAAGCCTGATCACAACAAATCATCAAACTAACCTGGAAGCTGCGGCCAGAATACTTCAGAAACATAAAATTGAAAAGCTTCCGATGATTGATGAATCAGGCAAGCTGATCGGTCTTATTACTTACAAAGACATTACAAAAACCAAAGACCGCCCGAATTCATGTAAGGATGATAAGGGAAGGCTCAGAGTGGCTGGTGCCGTTGGGATAGCTTCTGATACTCTGCAAAGGGCTGAAGCTCTTATAAATGCAAGTGTCGATGCAATTTGTATTGATACAGCTCACGCACATACAAAAAGTGTTATCAATATTCTTAGGGAAATAAAAAGGAACTTCCCAAATATTGATGTGATTGCAGGTAATATTGGTACTTCTGAGGCAGCTAAAAAGCTTGCCGATGAAGGTGCTGATGCAGTAAAAGTGGGAATTGGTCCCGGATCAATCTGCACTACCAGGATAATTGCAGGTGTAGGTATTCCACAACTCTCCGCCATCTATAATGTAGCAAAAGCTATTGAAGGTTCAGGAATTCCTGTAATTGCTGATGGCGGGATCAGATATTCAGGTGATATTATTAAAGCAATTGCTGCAGGCGCCGATTCAATTATGGCCGGGTCGCTATTTGCCGGGGTTGAAGAATCTCCGGGAGATACTATTATCTATAACGGACGAAAGTTTAAAGCATACAGAGGGATGGGGTCAATTGAAGCTATGCAGCAAGGTTCCAAAGACCGTTATTTCCAGGACATTGAGGACGATATCAGGAAACTGGTCCCTGAAGGAATTGAGGCAAGAGTGCCATATAAAGGAACACTTGCTGAAGTAATTTATCAGATGACTGGTGGTTTGAGGGCCGGGATGGGATATCTTGGTGCCAAAAATATCGGGGTCCTTAAGAGAGATAGTAAATTTGTAAGGATCACTAACTCCGGGATTATCGAAAGTCACCCTCATGATGTTTCTATAACAAGGGAAGCACCAAATTACAGCAGAAAATCATTTGAATAACAGGTATCAGAAAATCCTGATGAAGATCAGATCCTCTTTTCTAATCATATTAATATACTTGTCCCCTGTCATTTGCCAGGCGCAGGATTTGAATGCCAAAATATTGATGACGGTAGAAGGAAGCAAGATACAGGCAGGAGAATTTATCAGGATGTATAAAAAAAGTATAGAGCCGGGAAAAACGTTGGATATCGATGGCTATCTGCAGCAATTCATAATATTTAAACTTAAGGTAGCAGATGCTCTTAATGAAGGATCTGATACAACAAAAGCCTTTAGGAATGAGCTCAGCGGTTACCGGACTCAGCTTGCTCAGAACTATCTCAACGACTCACAAACCAGGGATAAACTCCTGCAGAAAGCATACCAGAGATCATTGACTGAAATTAACGCCTGGCATATATTAGTTGCATTGGCTCCGGAAGCTTCTCCTGAAGATACTCTGAAAGCATGGCAAAAAGCTTCTGATATCAGGGAAAGAATTATAAAAGGGGAACCATTTGAAAGTGTGGCACGAGGCACTTCCGATGATAAGTCAGTAAAGATAAATGGCGGAAATCTTGGTTATTTTTCAGTATTTCAGATGATAATGCCTTTCGAAGATGCCGCATATTCCCTCAAAAAAGGAGCTATTTCATTACCTGTCAGAACTCCTTTTGGATATCATATAATTAAAGTAACGGATAAACGCCCGGCAAGGGGCAGAATTAAGGTTGCTCATATAATGAAAGCTGTTCCGCCCGGAACAGATGAGAAACAATCCAGGCAGACTGAAGAGGAGATAAATAATATTTATAAAATGCTGGAGGGAGGAGCTTCTTTCTCCGAACTGGCTAAAAAGTATTCTGATCATAAAGAATCAGCAGCTAAAGGAGGAGAACTTGACTGGTTTGGAACAGGCGAAGTTATCAGCGACTTTTCTGAGGCAGCATTTAGCATCGCCGATACAGGCAAGTACACTAAACCTGTTCATTCACTTTACGGATGGCACATTATAAAACTACTGGACAAAAAAGTGCCCGGAACCTTTGACGAATCCAAATCATTCCTCGAAAGCAAAATCAACCAGTCGTATCTTAATTCCATAAGCAAAAAAACATTTATCGAAAAATTAAAAAAAGAGTATAATTTTCAGATTAACCAGGATGCCTTTAATTGGTTTGTCGGAAATACCGATACCCTGGTCATTCAGGGATTAAAAAAATACGACCGGACTACAATGCCTGAAGTAAATCTATATTCATTTGCTAATCAGACTATTACAACTAATGTGTTTGCAAATTATATTGAGAAAAGAGGATCAATGGTCAACACAAAAGATTCATCTGAATTTATTATTCGTTCAATTGAGACGAGGGCCTCTGATCATTTAATAAAATATGAGAATTCCATTCTCGAAAAAAAATATCCGGAATTCCGGTATCTTATGAACGAGTTCCACGATGGGATGCTTCTTTTTGACATATCTGGCAAAAAAGTATGGAATAAAGTAAGTAATGATTCATTGGGCCTGCGTCAATATTATGAAGAGCATAAAAACAATTGGCTGTCACGAAGAGGAATTGAGGCAAAGATTTATACACTAAAATCTCCAGGTGGGGAACAATTACTGGCATCAGCATTTAAAAAATATTCTAAAAAATCTGATCTTGACAATCGTCTCCTCAAAAAATTCAACAAAAAGAACGACTCATTACTTATTATTATTGAGGGGAAATGGTTTAAAGGCGACGATCCTGAAATAGATAAAATAGAATGGATACCTGGTTCACATGCGTTTAACAGGGCTGGTTATCCGTCAATAATTCTGATCAATAAAGTCATGGAACCCCTGCCTTTGAAATTTGATGATGTAAAGGGAGAAGCGATGACCGGGTACCAGGAATACCTGGAGAGTGAATGGATTAGACAATTAAATAAAAAATATAGCGTTAAGATTGATAATTTGGTATTTGATGAAGTGAAAAAGAAGTTGAAAAATGAATAAAACGGTAATTATTATATTGACTCTTTTTATTTTGGCCGGATGCAAAAACAACCATAACCAGGCTAAAAGAATTGCCGTTGCAGAAGTAGGTAACATTGTGCTCTATTATGACGAAATGCCAAAATTGATTCAACGTGGTGTAAATGAAGCCGATAGTGCGGCGTTGTTTCAGAATTATATCAACAAATGGGCAAAGAGACAACTTCTCCTTCGGAAAGCTGAAGATAATCTGTCACCGGAGTTAAGAGATGAAATAGCTAAGCAACTCGAGGAGACCAGGTCAAATCTTGTAATATATCAGTATCAGCGACAGATGATTCTTGAAAAGCTAGATACTGTGTTAACTGATGAAGAACTTGAGAATTATTATGCCTCCAATGAAAATAGTTTTATTCTTAACTCAAACATTGTGAAAGCCCTTTTTATAAAATTACCTTTGGAAGCTCCGGATCTCAACAGAATAAAATTGCTTGCACGTTCAAATGATCAGAATGATCTTCAGCAACTTGAAAGTTATTGTTATCAGTTTGCTGAAAAGTTCGATGATTTTAACGAAGAGTGGGTGCCAATGGACCGGCTGTCAGTTGAACTTCAACAGAATATTGAGAACGAGGAAAATTTTCTGAAAAGAAACACTTTTTTCGAAACCACTGATTCCACCGCAGTTTTTCTGGTCTCGATACGTGATTACAGGTTAAGGTCTTCCCTTGCCCCGTTTGAATACGTAAAAGATGACATAAAGAGAATCATATGGAATACCAGGAGATTCGAATTCCTTCAATCGCTTGAGAATGGAATTTATAACGAAGCGCTTAAAAGAAACAGTTTCAAAATATATTAATTTTGAGTAAATGTCCTTTACCTTAACCCCCCTTTCTTATCCCGCCTAAGCGGGATGTTTTACACCTTCCCCCGTGGGGAAGTCCCGATAGCTATCGGGAGGGAAGAGGGTACAAAGAAGTCTTATACGAATCTCAAGTTGGTAACGAAAACGTAATGTTAAAATAGATTATATAATGAAGAATAGAAAATTCAGATTTTACCTGACATTCATATGTATGTTTCTGCCAGGGGTATTTATTGCTAATTCCCAGGTTCTGGTAGAATCGGTAGCAGCTATTGTCGGGAATGAGGTTATCTATCTTTCGGACCTTGAGAATCAGATCGCAGATGCGAGAAGAAATGGAAACAAAACACCTGTCGATCAACTCAGGTGCGGTGTATTTCAGCAAATGCTTATTTCAAAACTCTTTATGGATCAGGCAAGGATAGACAGTATAATCGTCACCGACGATCAAGTTGAAGGCGACTTGAATATGAGGATGAATGATGCAATCAGGACCGCAGGTAGTGAAGAGGCTCTCGTAACATATTTTAAAAAGAGTATGCTTGAAATCAAAAGGGATATCAAGAAACAGCTTCTGGAACAACAAGTTGTCGGAGAAGTACAGAGCAAAATAGCCAAGAATATTACAATAACACCGGCTGCGTTGAAAAAGTATTATAATTCTATTCCAAAGGACAGCCTTCCGGTTGTTCCTGCAAAATATGGCATAAGTATAATTCAGCTCGATCCCCCATCGAATGAGGATAATAAAGCTGAAGCCCGCCAAAAACTTCTTGACATCAGAAGTCAGATCCTTGCAGGTAAAAGTTTTAATGTCCTGGCAATTATGTACTCTGAAGATCCTGTATCTGCAAAAAATGGAGGTGAAATCGGATTCATGGTCAGAGGTGAGCTCGAAAAACCATATGCTGATGCTGCCTTCAGTCTCACAAAGAATACAGTCTCGAAAATTGTAGAGACTAAATTTGGATTTCATATAATTCAACTTATCGATCGAAAAGGTGACCTGGTAAATACCCGCCATATCCTTATAAGACCAAAAGTCAAACCTGACCAGGCAGCGAGAGCGATCGTAAAACTTGACAGCCTTGCCAATCTCATCAGGAAAGACAGCGTCAAATTTGAAACTGCTGCATTTCGCTATTCAAGTCACAAAGACAGCAGGATAAACGGAGGCAAACTGGTAAGTCCAAATCCGGCTTCACGGATCACCTGGTTCACACTTGAAGAATTAAACCCGGAAATGTATATGAAAGTCAGGGAAATGAAGGTCGGTGAAATATCTGAAGCATTCAAAACAACTGATGAGAGTAATAATGAGGTTTTCAGAATTATTAAGCTTGATAATATATTACCGGCGCATGCTGCAAATCTGAAAGATGATTATCAAAACCTTTATGATGCTGCATTGGTTAAGGAGCGGGCCCAGGTTTTTGAAAAATGGGTCCAAAACAAAATTAGTATCACTTATATTAAAATAAGCGAGGAATTAAAAACATGTGACTTTTTACAGAAAGGATGGTTGAAATAAAAATAGTAAGACACCTGGTCAGTAAAATTTCAGTCAGACATATACTTTATGCCGCGATTATCCTGTTTTTTGTTCCTTCACTTCAGTCTCAGGATACTTCAATCAAGCAAACAACCAGGAAAAAAATAGAAATTAAGCATGCTGATGAAGATCGTATATTGCCGGATCCGGTAACCGGAAAAGATATTCACCATCTTCTGGGGAAAGTACACATGGTACATAACGAAATAACTATGTGGTGTGATAGTGCACACTTTTTTCTAGATAAGAATCAGGTGACAGCCTTCAGCAAAATACATATCGAACAGGGCGATACTCTTGATCTTTTTGGGGATTACCTCTTTTATGACGGAAAAACTGAATTAGCCTTCGTAAAAGGCAATGTTGAACTAATTAATAAAGAGACTCATCTTTATACAGATTCGATCAATTATGATGTAAAAAACAAAATTGCACGTTACAATGACAGAGGCAGGATAACAAACGCCAAAAATGTACTTACAAGTATTATCGGAGTATATAATGTATCTGAAAACCTGTTTCATTTTAAAGATAGCGTTAAAATAGTAAATCCTGACTATGTAATGACAGCTGATACAATGGATTACAATACCTCGTCTGAAATAGCATATTTTACAGGTCCGACTGAATTAGATGGTGATAGCCTGCATATGCATAGTGAGAAAGGGTGGTACGACACAAAAAAAGAGATCACTTCTGTCTGGAAAAACGCTATGATAGACAACAGGAAGCAGATCGTTCACGGAGATTCGCTGTTTTTTAATGATAGTACCGGATATGGTGAAGCATTCAGGAACGTGATCATTGAAGACACAATAAATCATCTGGTAATTGAGGGTAATTATGCCTGGTATTATAAACAGCCTGAAAAATTTATGGTTATTGAAAAGGCAGTTTTTATTCAGATAACAAAACAAGACTCACTATTCCTGCATGGAGATACTATTTATGCTATTTCGGTTTCTGACACAACCGGAAAAGCCTACAGATTGATGAGGGCGTACCATGGCTGCCGTGTTTTCAGCAAGGATCTTCAAGCCAAATGCGATTCACTTTCATATTCCTTTCAGGACTCGGTTATCAGACTCTATACCTCCCCTGCGATATGGTCTGACGAAAACCAGTTAACATCTGATTCAATGGCAGTATTTACTAAAAACCGTCAGACTGACCGGTTAGAATTATATAACGAAGCGTTTATAGTAAGCCAGGTAGACACTATAAGATTTAACCAGATAAAAGGCCGGTCACTCACCGGTTATTTCAGAAATAACGAATTGTACAAGTTAGATATCAAAGGTAATGGCGAATCGCTGTATTACCTTATGGATGGAGATAATGTTACAGGTAGAAATCAATCGAAATGCGCAAATATTGAGGTTCTTGTCGATAAAGGCAAGATATCCGAGATTTATGAGTATCAGAATTCCGAAGGATTTATTGACCCGCCCTTACCAGCCACTCCCGTAAGGCTCGAAGGATTTCAATGGCTCGATCATCTGAGGCCAAAGAAAAAATCTGATATATTTAATTACTAAAAGCGAGGCTGATTTTTATAAGATCGGCCTCGCTTTTAGTATTCATCTTCATTAAAAAAGAAGTCATCCTTACTTGGATAATCAGGCCAGATATCTTCTATACTTTCGTAAATATCTCCCTCATCCTCAATTTCCTGCAGATTTTCTATAACTTCCATCGGGGCACCCGACCTAATGGCGAAATCAATCAGCTCATCCTTAGTGGCAGGCCATGGAGCATCCTCAAGTTTTGATGCTAATTCAAGTGTCCAATACATATTTTCCTGAATAAGTAAAGCTTAAAACAAAGTCTGCAAATATATATATTATTTTATTTAAAAAGCAATCCCTTTTTTAAGTTTTTTTACACATTAAACAGACCATGTAATCTCTTCAATATCAAGGTCTAAGCTTATTTTTCGGGATAATACGAATAAAAAATCGGAAAGACGGTTAAGAAATTTGCCGATGATTTCAGGCGATTCTTCAGTTATGTTTAACCTTAAAACTGCCCTTTCTGTCCTGCGACATACACATCGGGCTATATGACAGTATGATACGAGTATATTGCCTCCAGGCAGGATAAAGTTTTTCAATAGAGGAAGAGTCTCTTCCATCAGGTCAATTTCTTTTTCAATTACCGATACGCATTCGGGATCAGGTAATATCATTTTACTGCTACTGTTTTTGCTGTCGTATGCAAGCGCAGCCGCACAATCCATGAGCTGTCTCTGAATATAAATAAGAACCTCTTTCCTGTTGAGATTTTCTTTGTGATCCCTTAACAGTCCGAACCACGCAATAAGCTCATCTACAGAACCATATGCCTCCACTCGTATAGAATGTTTTGGAACCCTTCTGCCTCCCGACAATGAAGTCGTACCATCGTCACCTGTAAGGGTATAGATCTTCATAATTCAATAAAAAGGAAAAACAAGAAGTAATATAATCTGAGATCAGATACTTTATGCTTTTATATACTTTTCATTACGATAGTCCTGGGCAATCTCTCCGTCGAATAACCTGATTATACGGGCAGCGTGTTTAGCAATATCCTCTTCGTGCGTAACAACAATCACTGTATTTCCTTTTCTATGAATATCATCAAGAAGACCCATAATATCAATTGATGTCTTACTATCGAGGTTACCCGTAGGTTCATCTGCAAGTATAATTGATGGTTTATTTACAAGGGCCCTGGCTATGGCAACACGCTGACGCTGTCCACCGGAGAGTTCATTAGGTTTATGAGTCATCCTGTCTGCAAGACCTACCTGTTCAAGGGTTTCAATTGCTACTTTTTCCCTGTCAAGTTTAGGAATACCAGCGTATATTAATGGTAACGTAACATTCTCCAGAGCAGAATACCTGGGAAGAAGGTTAAAAGTTTGAAATACAAAGCCAATCTCTTTATTTCTGATTTCTGCGAGATAATCATCTTCCATTTTACTCACATCTGTCCCATTAAGAATGTAACTACCGCTTGAAGGAGTATCAAGGCATCCTAAAAGGTTCATCAAAGTGGATTTTCCTGAGCCTGATGGCCCCATAATAGCTACATATTCATTCCTGTCAATATTAATAGTGACCGACCGTAAAGCTCTCACAATTACTGATCCAACCTGATAATTTTTAACAATATCGTGAATCTCAATTACCTTATCCATAACATTTAAAATTTGAATTTCCGAAATTAGATTAAATATGTCAAATAATAAATTTTAATTACTTAATTTTTGTTAATATCTGATTATATAGTTATTATGATTAATCCCCTCCCTGAAAAAAACAATTCCCATTCTGAAGAGATCAATACTTACAGAAACTTTTTCATGAAGCTTTATTTCATTCCATGCCTCTGTCATTTCATTATTATAATTGATGTCATCAATTATAATAACTGTTTTGTCGCTGGAAATCTCAGCCAACTGGTTAAAATATTTTACGACCGGTTCTTTACGGTGGTTCCCATCAATAAAAACAAGGCCCGGATTAACACCGGTTTCCGCCAAACCTGGTAAAACCTCGTCAAACGGACCCTCAAAAATTTTAATATTATTCAGGCCGGCTTCTTTAAAATTCTGCCTTGCGATTTCAGCAGTTTCACTACAACCCTCTATTGTAAAAACCTTTGTATCTGATGAAGCTGCCATGTACATTGTACTTATTCCCAGGGATGTTCCCAGCTCAATTATCAGTGGTTTGCCGAATTCAGCTGCCATATTTGATAATAACTTAGCATATTTCTCCGTAACCGGTGAATATCTGGAAATTTCTGACACTCTTCTTAAGTTTGTTTTCGCTAAATCCGACCGTGAACCAAGATCCGTTACCAATATGGATCTGTCGTCACAGTTCATTTTTTTTCTGACCTTTTCAATAGTAGAGACAATATCAGGGTCGACTTTATTCCGGAAAACCCTTGAAACCAGGTCAAAAGCAAATGGACTGTGGATTCCATGTCCCTTCCTATGACCAGATAGAAGAATGTATTTCAGATATTTGACTGCGCTTAAAAAAATCATTTCAGTACCGGCTTTTTAAATTGGATAGGTACTCAAAAATACGTATTTTCGGATAATGAAATCCATTAACCACAAAGGTCGCAAAGATTTTCGCAAAGGTCGCAAAGAAATGAAAAATGCAGATTTGACTTTGTGCACTTTGTGCCTTCTTTGTGTACTTTGTGGTTAAAAAAAATAAAATTGGAAAATCTATTTTATAATGATCAAGAAGGAATTTTTAGAAACAGAGATTACCTATTTAACTGGAGTTGGCTCAAAAAGGGCAGAACTACTTAATAATGAGCTGAATATTTATACATTCCGCGATCTGCTTTATTATTTTCCATATAAATATGTTGACAGAACCAGATTCTATAAAATTGCAGAACTTGATCCCGACCTCCCGTTTGTTCAGATAAAAGGTGTAATAAAAGGATATTCTACTGAAGGTCACGGACCAGGGAAACGATTGGTTGCAGAATTTCAGGATGATACAGGCACAATAAAGCTTGTCTGGTTCAAGGGTGGAAAATGGATTACCGGCAGCTTTAGCCCCGGAGTCGAGTTCGTTGTGTTTGGGAAACCAGGCGTTTTTAATGGAATTGTAAATATTATCCATCCCGAAATTGAGGCTGCCGGTAAAATAGCTGAAAGGCTGAATTCGGCGCTACAGGCCCAGTATAGCACTACTGAAAAACTTAAAAATCAGTTTGTTTCATCTAAAACAATAAGTAAGCTTATTGGCAATATGCTGAAACAAATTAAGACAAGATTGCCCGAAACACTACCTGGTTACATTGTTTCACATTATAAACTTATGGAACTGCATGAGTCGCTCCATAAGATTCATTTCCCGGCTAATCCGGAAGAACTTGAGAAAGCACGGCACCGGTTGAAATTTGAAGAATTGTTCTATATACAATTGAATCTTCTGAAATTTAAAACCAACCGTACCCTGAAGTTCAGGGGATTTGTTTTTTCAAGCGTAGGAGATAACTTTAATAACTTCTATTATAACAACTTACCATTTACTCTTACAGAAGCTCAGAAGAAAGTAATGAAAGAGATAAGGAAAGATCTTGGTTCGGGAAAACAGATGAACCGTTTGCTTCAGGGGGATGTAGGCAGCGGAAAAACACTTGTAGCGCTGATGAGTATGCTTATTGCATTAGATAATGGATATCAGGCATGCATAATGGCTCCGACAGAAATTCTTGCAAACCAGCATTATCAGACTATCTCAAAATTACTTGAAGGAATTGATATCAAAATATGCCTCCTTACAGGTTCCTCAAAAAAGACTTCCCGGAAATCTATAGCAGAATCACTGCTTGACAGGTCGCTGAATATTTTAATAGGTACTCATGCACTTCTCGAAGAAAATGTTCAGTTCGCCAATCTTGGATTAGTGATTATAGATGAACAGCACCGGTTCGGAGTTGAACAAAGGGCAAGACTCTGGCAGAAAAACCTCAATCCGCCACATATTCTGGTGATGACTGCCACTCCTATTCCCAGAACACTTGCTATGACTCTTTACGGAGACCTGGATGTATCAGTAATCGATGAACTACCTCCGGGCAGAGTTCCAATAAAAACAATGCATTTTACTGATTCAGAAAGAAATAAGGTCTTTGGATTTATTAGGAACCAGATAGCTGAGCATCGTCAGATTTATATTGTTTATCCTCTTATCAAGGAGTCTGAAAAGATGGATTATAAAGATCTTGAGGATGGATGGGATACCATTTCAAGAGTTTTCCCTGCTCCTAAATACTGTATCAGCATTGTGCATGGAAAGATGACTCCGGCTAATAAAGAAATATCAATGAAGCTGTTTAAGGATGGTGTTGCTCACATTCTTATTGCCACAACTGTCATTGAGGTTGGCGTTGACATACCCAATGCAACTGTTATGATAATTGAAAGCGCAGAAAGATTCGGCCTGTCTCAGCTGCACCAGTTAAGAGGACGGGTAGGCAGAGGTGCCGATCAGTCATATTGTATCCTAATGACCTCGGATAAATTATCAAGAGAGGCGGCAAAGAGAATTGAAGTAATGATACTGACCAATGATGGTTTTGAAATTGCTGAGACCGATCTTCAACTCAGGGGACCTGGCGATATTGAAGGAACACTTCAGAGCGGTATTCCATTCGACCTGAAAATTGCTGACCTCGGAAAAGACGGACAATTAATTGAATATGTCAGACATATTGCCGAAGAGATACTTAACATTGATCCCCTTCTTGAAAACAACCAAAACCTGATATTCAAATCAGAGTTAAAACGTCTTTTCAGTCAACGGCAATCGTGGAGCAATATAAGTTAACAGTCATTATTTAAAATCATAATAAATAACCAACCGGTTAGAAAAAATGACAAAAAACATCCTCAAATTGCCTGCTAGTTTTAATTTTGAAACTTTAAATTTTCAGATCAGTTAATGACGAATTCAAACAGCTCCGCAATCATAAATCATGAAGGGATAGTACAGAGAATCGATAATAAATCCGTTATCGTTATGATATCAGTTAAATCTGCATGTTCAGGCTGTCATGCGGAAGGATCATGTACAATGTCAGGCAAGGAAGAAAAGATTATTGAAGTACCAGGAAGATATAACGTGAAACCGGGTGATCTGGTTACGATATTGATGAAACAATCAATGGGATATGCTGCCTTATTACTGGGATATGTATTTCCTGTAATTTCAGTTATTGCTGTTCTGATAACGCTGATCTCACTCAGAGTTCCTGAATTAACTTCCGGACTGATCTCACTTTCGATCCTTATACCTTATTATTCTGTCTTATATTTTTTCAGAAACAGAATCAATGAAAAATTTACATTTACGTTAAAAGTCTAGATAATGAGTCCTACAATACTTATAACGATTATTAGTTTGAGTCTACTTGCCCTTATATCGGCTGTTATACTCTATTTTGTTGCACAAAAGTTTAAAATATTTGAAGATCCAAGGATTGATGAGATACAGGCTATGCTACCGGCAGCCAATTGCGGCGGTTGTGGATTTGCCGGTTGCCGTAATTTTGCTGAAGCCCTGGTGAAAGCCGATACTTTTGAAGGACTATATTGTCCGGTTGGAGGTGGTACGGTAATGGGTCTGACTGCCAGAATGCTGGGTAAGGAAGCTCCTGTTGTAGATCCACTGGTAGCAGTTTTGTTATGCAACGGTACACCTGAGTATCGTCCACGCACATCAAAATATAACGGTGCTTCAGATTGCAGGATATCTAACAGTCTTTATATCGGTGAAACTGATTGCAGCTATGGTTGTATGGGTTACGGTGATTGTGTAAGGGCATGTGCTTTTGATGCAATGTATATGGATAGCCCAAGTGAGTTGCCCATTATTACTGACGATAAGTGTGTAGCATGCGGCGCATGTGTAAAAGCTTGTCCGAGAAATCTTATTGAGCTTCGCAAGAAAGCAAAGAAAGACAGAAAAATATATGTTGCCTGCTCCAATTGTGATAAGGGAGGTCCTGCAAGAAAAGCCTGTAAAGTGGCTTGTATAGGTTGTAACAAGTGTTTTAAAGTATGTGAATTTGAGGCGATTACAATTGAAAACAATCTTGCTTACATCGATGAAAAAAAGTGCACATTCTGCAGAAAATGTACTCCGGAATGTCCAACAAATGCGATCCTGGAACTTAACTTTCCTCCAAGAAAACCCAAAGCAGAAGTTCAGGCTGAGACTGTTAACGGATAATCTGATTATTTAAACTAAAAGAACAATATAGTGTTGAAAACATTTCCAATAGGTGGTATTCATCCACCCGAAAATAAGATAACTGCCGGAATCGGGATCTTATATCTTCCTATTCCTGAAAGCGTTACAATTCCAGTTTCTCAGCATATCGGAGCTCCGGCGGTTACTATTGTAAACAAGGGCGATTATGTAAAAACAGGACAGGTAATAGCAACCAGCAAAGGCTTCGTTTCATCAAATATACATTCTTCGGTATCGGGAAAGATTAACAAAATTGACTCAATAATCGATACAACAGGTTATAAACAGACTGCTGTTTTCATCGACGTGGAAGGTGATGAGTGGATGGAGACAATCGACAGAAGCAGTGAACTCACCAGGGAAATAAAACTTTCTCCTGAAGAAATTACAAAAAGATGTCTTGATTCAGGAATAGTAGGCTTGGGTGGTGCTACATTCCCTTCGCATGTGAAACTTACTGTACCAGATGGTAAAAAATGCAACATTCTGATTATAAACGGGGTAGAATGTGAACCATATCTGACTTCCGATCATCGTCTGATGGTAGAAAAAGGTGAAGAAGTTCTTACCGGTATTTCAATTCTCATGAAAGCACTTAAGGTTGACCGTGCAATGATCGGAATTGAAAATAATAAACCTGATGCGATCAATCAATTAACAAAACTTGCGACTGGCTTTAAAGGAATAACTGTTCATCCACTCAAAGTCAAGTATCCGCAGGGTGCTGAAAAACAACTTATTAAAGCTCTGATAAACAGAGAAGTCCCTTCGGGTCATCTTCCATTGGATGTTGGTGCAGTAGTTCATAATGTCGGAACAGCGTTTGCCGTTTACGAAGCAGTGCAAAAGAATAAACCACTTTTTGAAAGAGTTGTAACGATTACAGGAAAATCACTTGGAAAACCTGGCAACTATTTTGTAAGAATCGGAACGCCCATTAACAAACTCATTGAAGCTTCAGGAGGAATGCCGGAAGATACCGGGAAGGTTGTTAATGGAGGACCAATGATGGGAAAAGCAGTAAACAATTTGGATGTTCCTGTTGTAAAAGGAACTTCCGGCATTATTATTTTCCCTTCAGAAGAATCAAAAAGGAAGGAAATCAAACCATGTATAAGGTGTGCTAAATGTGTTTCGGTTTGTGCTCTTAATCTTGAACCATTTCTCCTGATGACACTTTCAGAAAAAGGTCTGTTTGAAAGAGCTGAAAATGAAAGAATAACAGATTGTATGGAATGTGGATGCTGCAGCTATACCTGCCCTGCAGACAGGCCACTGCTTGACTATATAAGACTTGGCAAATCGACTGTTGTAAAGATGGCACGTGAACGAAACATGAAATAATAAGTTACAATATCATAATAATGAGCAATATACTAAATATATCACCTTCTCCGCATGCCCACGGAAAGGAAACAACCAGGAAACTAATGTTTGGCGTTGTAGTTGCACTAATGCCGGCACTTTTCACTTCAGTTTTTTATTTTGGGGCCGGCGCTCTGATTGTTACAGCCACATCTGTAACTTCATGCATTATCTTTGAATATCTGATACAACGGTTCATCCTTAAGAAACCAATATCAATAACTGATGGTTCAGCCCTCGTAACAGGACTCCTTCTTGCTTTCAATCTGCCATCAAATATTCCTGTATTCATCATTATTATAGGTAGCCTTGTTGCAATTGGTATAGCAAAGATGACATTCGGGGGACTTGGAAATAATCCATTTAATCCTGCCCTGGTTGGTCGCGTGTTTATGCTGATCTCATTCCCGGTGCAAATGACAAGTTGGCCGGTTCCTGCGGGAATCAGTTCAGGTTATACTGATGCTATAACGGGGGCAACACCTCTGGCTGTAATAAAGGAGGGAATAAAAAACGGAGAATCTTTATCACAACTGATGGAAAAGGTGCCAACAACTATTCAGATGTTGATTGGGAAGATGGGAGGATCAATTGGTGAGGTTGCAGCGCTGGCTTTAATGATAGGGTTCGCTTATCTTCTCTACAGAAAAATAATTACCTGGCATATACCGGTTTCTGTAATTGGATCGGTAGCTGTTTTTACATCAATATTATGGTTAGTAAATCCTGAATCAAATGCTGATCCGGTGTTTCATTTACTTTCCGGAGGGCTTATGCTGGGCGCAATTTTTATGGCAACCGATTATGTCACCTCCCCTATGAATCCAAAGGCAATGATCATTTATGGTTGTGGCATTGGTGTACTTACTGTAATTATCAGGGTTTGGGGTGCCTATCCTGAAGGTGTTTCTTTTGCAATCCTTATTATGAATGCATTTGTACCACTTATGAATGCTTATATTAAACCAAAACGTTTCGGAGAGGAGGTAAGAAATGGCTAAAACCGAATCAACATTCAAAAACATGGTACTGTCGTTAACTCTGATATCTCTTGGAGCATCTGCTTGCCTGGGCTATGTTTATCAAATGACAAAAGCGCCAATTGAACTTTCGGTTCTTAATAAGAAGCTGGCAGCAATTAAACAGGTCGTACCGGACTTTAATAATAACCCGAATGATGAGATGTATAAATTACCAACAGGTGAAGGCGACAGTCTCGATGTTTATCCTGCAAAAAAAGATAATGCCGTTGTTGGATACGCAATAAATACAAATACCAAAAAAGGTTTTAGCGGTAATATCAGCCTTATGGCAGGTTTCAAGCCCGATGGAACAATTATAAATATAACTGTACTGGAACAAAAGGAAACACCTGGTCTGGGAAATAAAATGGCTGAGCCTCTTTTTAAGGATCAGTTCAATGATAAAAATCCTTCTCAATTTAAATTAAAAGTAAAAAAAGATGGCGGACCTGTTGATGCCATCACAGCAGCTACGATCAGCTCGAGAGCATTTTGCGATGCTGTTCAACGTGCATATAATACATTACAGAAAGGAGGCATAAAATGAATCAATTTCAGAATTTTACAAAAGGGTTTATAAAAGAGAACCCTATCCTGGTTCTGGTGCTGGGCACCTGTCCCACACTGGCTACTACCTCATCATCATTAAACGGGATGGGAATGGGTATCGCCACAACCTTTGTTTTGATAGGGTCAAATGTGGTTATTTCTTTGCTGTCAAACGTGATCCCCGATAAAGTAAGAATTCCGGCATTTGTTGTGATAATTGCTTCATTTGTTACTGTTGTCGACCTTATTATGCAGGCTTATGTTCCGGGGCTCTATGAAAAACTCGGAATATTTATACCGCTTATTGTTGTTAACTGTATTGTTCTGGGACGAGCAGAAGCGTATGCCTGCAAGAATTCTGTTTTCTCATCATTCATTGATGGATTCGGAATGGGTCTTGGTTTTACGATGGCTCTTGGAATTCTTGGTGCATTTCGTGAAATAGTAGGCAGCGGCGCAATTTTTGGTCACAAATTCATTGCAGGTGATGGAATATTGGTTTTTATTCTGGCTCCCGGAGCTTTTATTGCACTCGGCTACCTGATAGCTATAGTAAACCGGATTAAAAGAACTTAAAAAAGATTGAAATGGAATATATTTTAATTATCATATCGGCAGTCTTAATTAATAATGTTGTACTTGCCCAGTTCCTTGGCATTTGTCCTTTCCTTGGAGTATCGAATAAAGTAAATACAGCCCTGGGAATGGCCGGTGCGGTTACTTTCGTAATTGTTCTAGCAACTATGGTAACTTACCTTATTCAGGTCTATGTGTTAAACAAACTTGGAATTGGCTTCATGCAGACTATAACATTTATTCTTGTTATTGCTGCATTGGTACAGATGGTAGAGATTATTCTTAAAAAAGTAAGCCAGCCATTGTACCAGGCCCTTGGTATCTTTCTTCCATTAATAACAACAAACTGTGCTGTTTTAGGTGTTGCCATCCTTGTTATTAAAAAGAATTATAATCTCATTGAAGGAGTTGTTTTCGGAGGTTCTACAGCTATAGGTTTCGGCCTTGCTCTCATAATTCTCGCAGGTATCAGGGAACAATTAGAACTCGTTGATATTCCAAAAGGGATGAAAGGTGTATCTTTATCGCTCGTTATCGCAGGCATACTTGCCATGGCGTTTATGGGTTTTACAGGAATTGTTAAATAAAATATTCTTAAAAATGACTTTGACCGACTACTACGAAATACTGAGTTTGCCGGTTAATTCTACAATTGATGAGATAAAAAAGGCTTACCGAAAACAGGCACGTCTTTACCACCCGGATATCAATCCTGCTCCTGATGCAAAGGATCATTTTATAAGCATAACCGAAGCTTACGAGTTTTTAATTGCCAATCATGAAAAAATAGAATCTGATGATGAGGCATACAATCAGGCAATGGAAGACTGGAGAAGATACAGACAGGATCGATCGCGAAAACGGGCTACTGCCTATGCGAAAACATCCTATGGAACGTTTAAAAATTCAAAGTTTTACAAAACCACAAGGATTTTTGACGGGACAACAATAATATTCAGTTTTATAATCTCTATTATGGTACTGAGCTATACTATCTACGGATATATCTACAGACAAAACCATCCCATACCCGGACTGGAAAAGCAATCAGTATTTGCTTTTATAATGCTTCTTCTCCTGGGCATGATCTTTTTTGTAGTATCGTTTATTTATTTCAAGGCATATCAGGCGACTTCAAAAAAACATAAAAAGAAATCCTAGTCAAATGGCATGGTTTTTGACATTTTCACTTCATAACCCGGACCTAAAATATTTGGATAGTACAAATTAAATTTTCCCCGGTCCGTCTAATAGCTGGATTATGAAAAACAATAACTTCAATGCTGCAGTTGCAATTCTATTTACGTTCGCTTTGACTTTTATGTCATGCAAAAAAGAACCTGGTGAAACTTTGCCGACCGACCCCGTTCAGATCAGCCTGACTTCTAACCAGGTATCACTGATAGAATCAGAAAATTCGTTTGCACTCGACATTTTCAGGAAGGTTATGGAAAGTTCCTCGGAGTCTGAGAATGTGATCATCTCCCCTCTCAGTATATCCTCTGCACTTTCAATGACTCTCAACGGGTCAGACGGAGCAACCCGCGATTCAATGCTGGAAGCACTTAGAGTGAATGGATTAACTCCTGAAATGATCAATAACTCGGATAAAAACCTTACTGAAGCACTTCTGAAGGTCGATAAACGAGTACTTATTTCAATTGCCAATTCAGTGTGGACTGAGAATAATTTTGTCGTTAAAAAGCCTTTCACTGATATCCTGACTCAATTCTATAATGCTGAATCAAAATCATTTGATATCAATGATCCGCTTGCACCAAAACAGATTAATAGCTGGATCGAGAGCAAGACGAACGGATTGATAAAGAATATGGTAGATAAACTGGATCAGCGTACTGTGATGCTCCTTATTAACGCGATCTATTTTAAAGGGATGTGGAAATCTCAGTTTGACAAAGGGAACACTATTCAGGGATCTTTTTATAAACCAGGTGGAATTGTCGCACAGGTTCCTATGATGAAACAAAGTTCTGATTTTAAGATTTATATCGGGGAAGGTTTCACTTTAGCTGAATTCCCTTATGGTCAGGGCAATTTTGTAATGGATGTAATCCTGCCTGATGATAATAGTGGAACTGAAAACATAATCCCGTTATTAAATGGCACCAGTTTCAAAGGTTGGCTCAATCTGCTGTATGAGAGAAAAACGGAACTTACATTTCCACGATTCAAATACGGGTACAAAAAGGAACTTAAGGATATATTAACCGATATGGGTATGGGAATCGCATTTACGGATAATGCAGATTTTTCGAATATATCTGATCTCAATCTGCAAATGAGTTTTGTTCTCCACCAGGCATTTATTGAAACTAATGAAGAAGGTACTGAGGCAGCTGCTGCAACTATAGTCGGTATCATTGCTACCTCAATGCCTGCCGGTCCTTTAATCCTCAATATTGATCATCCGTTCATTTATTTTATCAGAGAGACTTCCACAAATTCCATACTTTTTATGGGCAGAGTAGTTGACCCGCTGGCTAATTAAAGGGATCAATTTGGACTTAACTTTGTTGAAGGCCACGCCATGGCATGACCTCATACTTTTGATAAGATCATTTAAGTTTGATGAAGTTGAACTTGACATCAAGCACCGAGGCAAAGTATTCTCCACGTTCAAGGATGTCATCGTCACCATCTTCGTAGTACCAGTTGAATATGAATTTCTTACGCTTTAATGTTACATATGTGATCTTCTGCAAAATATGGATGAATACCTTGGCACTTGCACTGTTAAAATATTCAAGACTCAAATCCACACTGGTAACTTCTGCAGGAGCATTTATATATTCACTGATCCACTCTTCTACAGGCTCAAAAAAATCAGTTACATTCTCATGTATTGATCTTCCCTTGATGCGAATTATCCCCTCAGGATTTAAAATGATCTCAGGCGTATTCTTAGTCGGTGAAATCCTCAACTCCTCCATCACATATAATTTGTTCCAAAATTACGAATTTTATCATATAAAACATAAATAGTCAATTGAATCTGTCAAAAAAGGGATCTTCAAAATTGAGTATAGTAATATTCCTTTCCCTGAGTTCAATCTGATGTATCATATTCACAATAATAGTATTAACTGGAACTGGTACGCCAAATTTGTTACCATTCATTACAATATATCCATTCAAACAATCAATTTCAGTAGGTTTTCCTCTCTCAATTGATTGAAGGCTTGAGGATTTAAGTTTAATGCCAGTTTCCGAAATTAATGAAGCATAGTCAGCATGTTTGCATACGATTTCAACGTTAATGTCATTCTTGCGCAACAAAGCAGCGGTTATACCACCTACCGCCCCAGCACCTATAACAAGAAATTTCAAACCGGATCGTTTCATATGAAAAATAAAAATGTAATCAGTATCTCGCCAGAGGAGTTATGTCATGATCTGAAAATTCGCCCCTCAGGTATTTATAGTATCCTGTAATTCCGATCATTGCAGCATTATCTGTTGTATACCTGAATTCAGGAATAAAAAGGTTCCATTTTCTCTTTTCACCTTCTCTTTTCATCTCGTTCCTTAAGCCGGAATTTGCCGATACTCCCCCTGCGATACCAATCTCTCTGATTCCGGTTTGTTCTGAGGCTTTTATCACTTTCCCGATGAGGATACTTACTATTGTATGCTGAAGAGATGCACACAGGTCTGCTCTGTTGTGTTCTATAAAATCAGGGTCTTCCTTTAACCTGTCCCGGAGGAAATAAAGAAAGCTTGTCTTTAGTCCGCTGAAACTAAAATCGAGTCTATTGACATGAGGTTTTGAAAACCTGAAAGCATTCTTATTACCTTCGCCGGCCAGTTTATCGATTAATGGGCCGGCAGGATAGGAAAATCCCATTACCTTTCCACATTTATCAAAAGCCTCACCGGCAGCGTCATCGGTAGTATTGCCTATCACCTCCATCTCAAGCTGGCTTTGCATTACGATTATCCTTGTGTGTCCCCCTGAGACAAGCAGACATAAGAAAGGAAAAGTGGGCAAACGGTTAGTTTTATCTTTTTCTAGAATAAAGTGAGCCAGAACGTGTGCCTGGAGATGATTTACTTCAATTAAAGGAATGTTTTGAGCCAGGGCAAATCCTTTTGCAAATGATGTTCCTACCAGAAGTGAACCCAAAAGGCCCGGTCCCCTTGTAAACGCAACAGCGTTAATGCTTTCTGCACTTATTCCGGCTTTTATCAAAGCCTGATGCGTCACAGGGACTATGTTAACCTGATGCGCACGTGATGCAAGTTCGGGAACAACACCACCATAAGACATATGAATATCCTGGTTAGCAATGAGATTGGAAAGAACATAACCATCCCTGACAACTGCAACTGATGTATCATCACAGGAAGATTCTATTGCCAAAATTGTAACTGCCATCAATACTTTCGTTTTTGATTTATTTCAGGATATTATGATTCCTGATTTCTTAACCCATTTTAATCCGCAAATTTCTTAATAAAAAGTATATGGCGTGTTTAATCGGAATAAATTCTTTGAAGAAATAACCACTTTTTATTTTTACACTGATTAATTTCAGTTATTTCAATTTCCTTCCTTTTATATCCTTTCACCATACAATACTGATCAATACGTTCGTACGCCATCGATTTCTGCACTGATGGGTCGGATAGAATATGAATAATATCTGTTTTATAAAATACGGAAAAAGAAATCCATCCAAGCCATGTTTTAACTTTTGTCTCGTAAAAACAAATATCACCTTTATCATAAATGATTATTCTGAATCTTTTCTTATTCATAACAACTTCATGAATAATTCCATATTGAAAAGTTTTATTTACTGAAATGCTATTACCCGAAAGAACGCTAAAGATTCCGTTATTGGTCTTGAAAATCAGCCAGTGCTGCTAAATCAAATTTCAAAAGAATATCTGAATTTTACAAATATTAAATCGGGACAATTAACCTGAGTTTCATTATCTTTGAGCCTGAGAATTATAACATACATAAAAATTGATATTATAAGACCTTTTTCATTTATATGCTCAAACATATTAAAAAATCACTTAAGTATTTTATAATTGTTTTCGGAGTATTAATAATGCTCCCGACCGTCCTTTATCTTTTATTGAAGACTTCATCTGTTCAGACTTTTCTGATAAAAAGGATAACAAATCACTTTTCAAACCAGATCAAATCGACATTATCTGTTGGGAAAGTTGAATATATATTTTTTAACAAATTGTCTATAAATGATTTACTTATAAAAGATAATCATAGTGATACTCTTATATATTCACGTAATGCAACAATAGGCATAAGGAGAATTGATTTTAAAAACAGGTCATTCAGGCTCGGGAAGGTAACTTTAATAAATCCTGTTGTGGCATTTATTACCGATTCATCCGGTCTGATGAACCTTACATGGTACCTCGATTTGCTAAAGAATCCGGCTGACACCGTAAAAAAAGCCGGTACCCGATTCGCAATTGAACAGATTGACATTCGTAATGCCAGATTTTCACTTATCAATCATAACGGTCTGAAGTCCAAAACAAAAATGGACTTTAATAACCTTAATTTTACAGGGATAAATGGGATCATTGAAGACTTAAGGACATTAAATGATACAACGATTTTTAGGATCTATAATCTGGGATTTAAAGAATCATCCGGTTTCGCTGTGAAAAAGATGAGCAGCTCTTTTATCCTGGCCAGGCAGAACATTATGCTTAACTCAGGTTTTATCTACTGTGACAGCAGTAAAATAAACATTCCCAGATTTGGCCTGGTTGCTGATTCAGCCAGCGACTTTAAAAGATTCACCTCAAAGGTAAAACTTGATATTGTGCTTGAAAAGTCCCTGATAAATACTTCTGACCTTAAATATTTTATGCCTTTTGCTGATAGTTTAAATGAATCTGTCTGGTTATCAGGAAATATTCTTGGCACAATTTCTGAATTAAGAGGTCGCGATATCAAGCTTGCATACAGGAAATATACTTCACTGGATTGTGACTTTGATTTCTCAGGACTTCCCAAAATAGAAAATACATACATGTTTATTGGAGTTAACAGCCTGAAGACAAATGAAAAAGATTTCGAACAAATCATTATACCCGGAAGAGGGCTTTTAGTCGTACCCGAGGTCCTGAAAAAACTGGGGACCATTTCATTTAACGGAAGCTTTACAGGATTTACAACTGATTTTGTAACCTATGGAGAAGTAAAGACCAGCCTGGGAAATTTTCGTACTGATATATCACTCCGGCCCGGAGAATCCAAAAAGTACATGGTAAAAGGTCTGCTTAAAGGAAGTGATATAAACATCGGAGAGCTTACCGGGAAATCTGAGTTTTTAGGTAATCTCAGTATGCAGACTAATGTTGACGGATATGCCTACTCATTAAAAAAATTTGCAGGAAATCTCACTGGTAAAATTGACAGTATTGAGATTAATAAATATGTATACCGTAATATAACACTGAATGGGTCTTTTACAGAAAAGACATGGGATGGAAGTATAAACATCAACGACAGGAATATCAAGCTGGATCTTTTAGGCTTACTCAACTTTAATAAAAAGTTGCCCGAATTTGATTTTACTCTGAATATTGCTGATGCAAATCTTTATAAATTGAATTTTGACAAGCTTGACACTACTTCTTCGGTTACAATGCTTCTTACGGCAAACTTCAAAGGAAATAGTATCGACAATCTTGATGGTGAAATAAAACTTCTAAATTCGAACTTTGTTAAATATGGCCATAACCTTGAGCTTTATGATTTTTCCATCCGGACCTATAAAGACAATAATGGGCCTGTCTTAAGTCTGCGAACTGATTTTATGGATGCAGATATAAAAGGTTATTATAATTTTTCTTCCCTGGGGGACATGATTAAATCGAAACTTTCAACACTGATGCCTTCTCAGTTTCATGGTAACGGTATACATCGTGACTCTAAAAAAAACAACTTTACTTTTAATATTAATTTTAAAAATACAGATAAAATAAATACCTTTTTCAGAACAGGAATATTGGTAGCGGATAAAAGTTACATTAACGGAGCCGTTTCTGCCGATACAATAATACGGATCGAGGGGAAAGCAAATTTACTGACGATCAAAAATAATGTTTTCAAAGATTTTTCATTTGTTACAAAAGTTTCAGGATCTGAATTATCATTCGGGGTTAATAGTAGCTCTCTAAACCTGCTGAGCCAGTCTGAACTTAAAGATTTCTCAGTTGGACTTAAGACAAAACCTGATAATTTCGTTTTCACGGTAAATTGGGATAACAGAGACCAGATTCTAAACAAGGGCAGTTTTATTGCAAGAGGGATAATAACAAAAAACACAATTGGTAAGAAGTATGCTACCTTGAATATTGATATCGATTCCTCCCATATTTATGCAGAAAATAATCTCTGGAAAGTAAGCAGTTCATCTATTCTTATTGATTCAAGCTCAATAAATATCAATAAGCTTTTTATAACTGGCAACGACCGTTCTTATCTTATTAATGGTGCTGTTTCAGAAAATCCTGCCGATACATTGCATCTGGAATTAAAGGGAATTGATATCGCTCCTCTGAACATTTGGATAAACCGGAAAAAAAATAATGATCAGGCTACTATCCCCCTGGATTTTAAGGGAAGCCTTAATGGGAAAATCCTTTTGACCAATGTTTACAAAAATTTATTACTTGCAGGAAATATTGTTGTAAAAAACTTTTCTCTTCTTGGAAGTGAGTTTGGAAATATTTCTATTAACGCTAATCTGGATAATGCAAAAAAAGTTGTTAATATCCTTGCAAGCAATAACCTCAATTCAGTAAAAATGTTTGATGTTTCAGGAA
>Ga0209539_1000099_pt1 | contig 52016 bp, 43 predicted proteins | sample BarGraNGADG00312_2_FD_184499 | JGI IMG/M metagenome (GOLD analysis project Ga0209539, IMG submission 184499) | Arctic peat soil microbial communities from Barrow, Alaska - Barrow Graham LP Ref core NGADG0011-312 (SPAdes) (version 2) | ecosystem: Environmental > Terrestrial > Soil > Wetlands >...
CCTTGATATCAACCGAGCGCGCGTATTCGGGCGCTGCGAGGAGAGGACCGGGATAGAGCCCTTCCACAGGCTGGTGTCACAGGTCATGGACCGGCAGCCCTACCGGTCCGCGGGGTCAGGCGATGCCGCGCCGGGTTGCCCAGAGCATGAACCCCTGGAGCCACCCTTTCTTGTTCCGCCACGCCATCAGCTTGAAGTACTTCTCTGGCGACATGCGCGCGTTGCGCCAGTTGCTCCTGGAGACCCTGTTGGTGACGACGAATAGCCTATCGTTCTCGATCCCTTCGATGACCATCCGCGAAACGTCATCGCAGCTTATCTTCGAGCACTCCATCCCTGCCTCGATCAGAGAGGATCCCCACTCGGCCGCTTCGAGGCCGTCCATGTCGAGCACCGCCATCGAGTGCTCCATGATATTCGTCCGCACGATCGAAGGGCAGAGCACTGTCACCCCGATCCCGAACGGCGCGAGCTCGACCAGCAGCGTCTCGGTGAAGGCGACCACGGCTGCCTTCGTCGTGCTGTAAGAGGCGAACCCCATCACCGCGACGAGCCCCGCCGTGGAGGCGGTATTGACGATGTGCCCCCGGCCCTGCAGCTTCATCCGCGGAACGAAAGCGTGGCACCCGTTTATCACGCCCCAGAGGTTTACGTGGACGACCCTCCTCCAGTCCTCGAGTGACGCCTCTCCGACCCAGCCTCCCGCGCCGATACCGGCGTTGTTCACCAGTAGCCCGACCTCGCCCCACGTGTCGAAGAAATGGTCCGCCATCGCGAGCACCTGGGGTGCATCGCCCACGTCGCACCTGTATGCATCGCCGGTCCCGCCGGCAGCCTTCATCTCCTGCAACGTCTCCTGCGCGGCTTCCAGGTCGATATCGACGATGCCGATCCTGTATCCCCTGCGGGAGAGGGCCAGCGCGAGCGCTTTGCCGATACCCGATCCCGCGCCGGTTATTACTGCCGTCTTTGCATGGTCCAGGCTCATGTCGCCTCCGTTCGTGGGTTTTGGTGTCATTATAGTGCTCGAGCCGCCGACGAATCTGCAATCTGTACCCCTGAAATCGTCAGATCTCAATCTGTAAGGCCAGGGGTATCGGATAGAATCAGCCAGTGCCGCCATAGGCTTTTAGAAAGAACGGATCGAAGTGAGCGAGGACAGTCTCGACGGGGAATCAATCGTAGAGCCCACACTCGACGGCGAGGTGCTTGTCGAGCGCAGAGCCGGTGGAGCGCTCGCGGCATTCACGTACAAGGATTACTCGGTGTTCTGGACCGGGACGCTCATGTCTAACGTCGGCACCTGGATCCAGACGACCGCGCTGATGTGGTACATGAAGGAGACCTACCATTCCAACACGTGGGTCGCCGCGGTCAACCTGGCCAACTTTCTGCCGGTGCTCCTGTTTGTGCTGTTCGCCGGACTGCTGGCCGACAGCAAAGACAGGAAGCACATCATCATCGTGACGTTCGCCGTCCTCTGCGCGAGCGCGACCGTCCTCGCGGTGTCGAGCACTCTCAAGGCAATGACTCTCCCGCTGATAATGATCACGACGTTCGTGGCCGGGACCGCGTACACTTTCTCCGCGCCGGCCGGTGTGTCGTTCCTGCCCACGCTGGTACCGAAGGAAGACATGCTGAACGCCCTCGCGCTAAGCAATGCGCAGTACAACATCGGGCGAGTCATCGGGCCGGCGATCGGTGCGGTGATCATCGGCGCGTGGTCGGTGTCTGCGGCGTTCTACATCAACGCGATCAGCTTCCTGTTCGTCATCGGGGCGATCCTGATCGTCAAGCCGCGCGAGAAACAGCCGCTCAAACCCATGAGCCATCCCTTCTCGCACATCGCGACAGGCATCCGCTACGTGTTTCAGAGCAGGTGGCGCCCGACGATCCTGCTGTCTCTCGGCCTGGCGACCTTCGTCGGCTTTTCGACCACGGTCCTCTACCCTTCGCTTGCGAAGTCGGTGCTGGGCGGCGGTTCCTGGACCTACGGGCTGCTGATGAGCTTCCTGGGTGTGGGCGCCGTGATCGGGGCGCCGCTCGTCACGCGGCTGAACCGTACCATCCCGGAGTCATCCATCCTCAAGTGGTCCGCACTGGCGATCGGGGCGCTCCTCGTCGGGATCTCCTATTCCAGGGCTGTGTGGCTGTCGTGCGCGCTCTCGGCTGGGATCGGTTGCTTTTACCTCGCGATGTGCTCGGCGGTGAACAGTTGCAACCAGGCGCGGAGCCCCGTCGAACTGCGCGGCAGGATGGTCAGCATGTACACGCTCATGTTCCTGGGGATGTTCTCCGTTGGAGGCATGCTCCTGGGCTTCCTGGCGGACGCGTGGAGCGTCCCTGCCGTCTTCCTGTACGCAGGACTGTTCTGCGTGCTCCTCTCGCTTTTCCTCTTCGCCTTCCCGGGCCTTACCCGCGAGGCCCGCTCCACGCTCGGGATCGAAGAGGTGTCGCGGCCGCTGGCGGAGCGGAGCGCCTGAATTGTCCCGCCCCGGCGGTTCGTGTTATTCTGCCGCCAGCCGGCGCGCGGCCCGATTGTGGGCTCCGAACAATGACTGAAAGGCGACGCACCGTATGACGATCGTCCTGATAGTGATCGGCGCCATAGTCTTCCTCGTCCTCGTCGCGTTCCTGCTCGTCTTCAACCACCTGGTCAGGCTCAGGAACAAGACGAAGAACGCCTGGCACCAGATCGATGTGCAGCTGAAGCGCAGGTACGACCTGCTGCCCGAGTTCGCGCGCGTCGTGCAGGGCTACGCACAGCACGAAAAGGAGACCTTCGAAAGCGTCACCACGGCGCGTACTCAGGCGATGAACGAGAGCAAGGTCGGAGAGAAAGGGCCGGCCGAAGACGGGCTGACGGGCGCGATAAGCAGTATCTTCATGGTGGCCGAGAACTACCCGGGCCTGAAGGCCGACCAGGAGTTCCGCGACTTCGCAAAGGAGATCGCTACCACCGAGAACAGGATCGCCGGAGCGAGGAAGTATTACAACGGGTCGGTCATGTACTACGAGAACGCGTGCCAGGGTTTCCCGGGCAACATCGTGGTCAAGATGATGAAGAACAGCTTCCCGACCTTAGACTATTTCGAGATGCAGGACCGGGCGCTTGCGGCGGTGCCGGGCGTGGATCTCTGACGCAACCTGTCCCTTAGCCGGCGGACGAGCCGCCGCCGCCGAAGCCTCCGCCCGAGGACCCTCCGCCGAAGCCTCCCCCGCCACCGCTGCTCGACGACGATGGTGACGAGCTCAGCGTCGAGTACACGCTGGTCTGCATGTTGTTGAGTGAGTCGACGAGGTAGATCGTGCTGAACGTCCCCGCGTAGTAGCCATGGTACCAGTCGGGCGGGCTCGTGTAGATGTCCTTGAACTTCTCCGCCCACTGCTGGGTCACCCCGAGCACCATCGCGTACGGGAGGTTCTGCTGGAAGTTCTCGGGAGTCATGAACTTCATCTCTTCCTTTTCCGCGGTCGAGAGGTAGTCCTGGAAACCCATGATGTACGAGTGCATCTGGGCGCCCTTCTCGGTGCGCCTCGGCATGTAGTGGCCGATTATCATCATGACGATCCCCGATATGCCCAGCGCGGGCATGAACGCGATCAGGTAGCCCAGGTCGAACCACGAGCGCGCGAAGTATACCGGGATCATGAGCAGCAGGAGCAGGACGCCGATGTAGAAATACTTCCGCTTCACCGATGCGGGGTCCCCGTCCCAGAACTCCTTGCCCAGCACCAGTTCCTTGATATGCCTCGAGATGATCGGCAGATGGGTGTAGAACTTGTCCTTTAAGTCCTCCTCTTTGACGATGCTACCGCTCTCGAACAGGCCTGAAAGAGTGTCCGTCTCGAACTGTTCCAGTCCTTCAGTCGAGGCGCCCTTGCTCTCGAAGCTGTACTCCTTGTGCTTGAGGATGCCGCTGGCATCCCCTTCGCTGATCACCAGTTGGCCCCGTATCGCCAGGTCGACGATGGTCGCCGTGACGTCGCTGTTGCGGGGACTCTCGTCGAGGAGCATGCCTACCTCAGCCGGCCGCAAGCCTTCGGGCGGCTCATACTGGACGACGTCGAGTGCGGGCGCGGCGATGTCCCTGCCCTTCTTGTTCCACAACCAGAGCATGATGCCAAGGATGATGAGGATCAGAAGGACCGCGAGCCCGATGGCAAGGACACCGAACCAGGCGCGGAACACCAGTGGTACCTGCACGGTACCTTTCGGCATCGAGACGTCTACGGTCAGGGTCGTCTGAGGAAATATCCCCTTGGTCTCCCAGATCAGCGTATTTCCTTCGGTCGAGGTAGTAACGCTGGTCGGCGGCGAGGACGTGCTCGGGTAAGCTGTTGACCTGACCTTGCTCATGTCCGTTCCCGCCGGCAGCGTGACCGCCACTTTCGAGCTCTTGATGGGGACGTCTCGGTCGATGGAGACAGTGTTGAAATAAAGGCGTTCGTAGTCTTTCGCGTAGATGATCGCGCCGGTCATCGTGTACTCGATGATCCAGCCCTTCTGCTCGTTCGTAGCGGAGAAACTGATGGCGACCCGCCTGCCGCCGCGGAACTTCTCGACTTTCCAGGTAGGCCAGGGCTTGCCGTTGAGGTCGTAGACTTTGATGTTTTTGTAACGTACTTCGCCGTACGTGCGGCCGCCGGTGAAGTTCGCCCTGGTCGTCGGCAGGTCCCTGTTCAAAAAGGAGAACGACCCTGTAAAGTTCGCGATCTCGGTCTCGCGCACCCGGACGGAGCCGTCCTTGTTTACCGTGATGGCCGAATCGAAGTGCTCGAAGTCCCACTCTTTGACCTGCGGGTGCTGAGGAGCGCCTCCGAACGGCACCGCCGCGGCGCCGGTCGCCGTCAGAAGCAGGGCCAGGAAGCAGACCACGAAGACGATTTTCAGGTACGATTTCCGATCGGCCATTCTCAAGCGCCTCCCTGTTCGGGTTTGCCCTAATATAGTTTGCCCGCCCCACCCCCCGCAAGTACCAGGATCGGCACTTCTGCGCCGCCGCACGATCGCGGTTCCTATGTTGCAACAATCCCGTGCTACTAATAGACTCACGCCGCTGAGTGTAATCGGCGCGCGGACACCATCGAAGGGCCGCGGGCCTGCGACATGGAGGTTGAACATGGCGGAGATGAAAGAGTGCGTCCTCATAGACGGAGTGAGGACTGCGAACGTAAGAGCACATCCGGCCAAGGGGTGGTTCAGGAGCCTGAGGCCCGATGAGCTTCTGACCGCGGTATACGTAGAGCTGTTCGATCGCAACCCGAAGGTCAAGGCCGAAGAGGTCGAGGCGGTGTTCTGCGGCACGGCGAACCAGACCGGCATGCAGAACGACATTGCGCGTTTCGGCTGGCTGGCATCCGGGATGCCGGTGAACGTTGCGACCAACGGCGTCAACCAGCAGTGCCCGTCGGCACTGGCGTGCATCGAGCACGCGGCGCGCGCCATCATGGCCGGCGAGGGCGACGTCTACGTGGCTTCGGGTGTCGAGGACATGATGAACGTCTCGATGGGAATGGGCATGGACTTCCCCCCGAGGATCGCGAACTACTGCGATCCGGCCGAGCTGCCGATGGGCTCCACCGCGGAGAAGACGGCGGCGCAGAAGGGCATCACCCGCGAGGACATGGAGCTGCTCGCGTACCACAGCCACATCAGGGCGCGTGACGCGCGAGACTCGGGAGCATTCGCGAGAGAGATCGTCGCGGTCAAGGGCCTCGACGAAGAGGGCAACGAGTTCCTCGTCGAAAAGGACCAGTGGATCAGGGACAATCCCAGCCTCGAGCAGATGGCCGGGATGAAGCCCGCGTTCAAGCCTGACGGCGTGGTGACGGCGGCGACGAGCTCGCCTCTCACGGTCGGCGCAGCGGCGGTCCTCCTGATGAACCGCGAGAAGGCCGACGAGCTGGGCCTCGACTACACCCTGCGCTACGGCGGCGGAGTGATGCACGGTTACGACCCGACGCTGATGGGCATGTCGGCCGCGGCCGCCTGCCAGAAGCTGCTCGATCGCAAGGGACTCAAGGCCGATGACATCGACCTGTACGAGATGAACGAGGCCTTCGCCAGCGTGGTCCTCGCGGTGATGAGAGAGCTCGGCGTCGAGAAGAACGCGCCCTTCAAGAAGACGAACATGTGGGGTGGAGCGGTCGCCCTCGGCCACCCGCTCGGCCAGTCGGGCGCGAGGCTCACGATCACCCTCAACAACCAGATGAAGTCGGAATTCCCCGACGCGCAGCGCGGCGTGGTGATGCTTTGCGGCGGGTTCGGAAACGGCAACGCGGCCCTCTGGGAGCGCGTGTAAGCTGCACATGACAAAGCGGCGGCGGTCATCTGTTCGGCCGCCGCAGTTTTCAGCTGATCCATATGATTGGGGCGCGGTTTTAACCGCGCATATCAGATCTGGGTCGTGGTGAACTTGCGGCCGTCCTTCTTGCAGATCATCTGTGTGACTTCGCGGCCGTGCAGCGCCGCGGGCGGAAGGCCGCCGCCGGGTATCAGCCACTGCCCGATCATGTAAAAGTCATCTAGCCCGGGCAGCGTCTTCTTCATCCCGGTCAGCATGTACCTGCTGTTCTGCTTGTCGAGGAGCCAGCCCTCGTAGCTGCCGCGCCAGTTCGCCGTGTAGCGCACGTACGTCACGGGGGTCGCGACGTCGATGACCTCCACGTCCGCCTTGAAGCCCGGCCAGCGCTTGTCGAAGATGCCTATTACCTCGTCCGCGATGCGCGCCTTCTCGGCCTTGTACTTCTCGCGGTCCTCGTAGAGCGTCTCCCAGTAGTCGTACTCCGTCGGGAGGAATATCACCATCGCCGACTTGCCCTCCGGCGCCAGCGTCGGGTCGAAGTTGAAGAGCATGTAGCCGCCGGTGTCACGAGCAAGGCCTCCCACAACGAGCGGCTTCTCGAGTGGGAACCTCGCCGAGTGCGGCACGTCGGACATGTCCCGCGCAACGCCCAGTGACAGCTGCACCAGCGGGGTGAAGAGCGGCCAGTTGTCGAAGCGGCCCTTTATCTCGTCGTCCCCGTACCTGCCGCCGAGCATCTCGAATATGGTCGAGTGCGCGTCCGCCGCGGAGATGACCGCGTCGGCCTCATGAGCTGTGCCGTCTTCAAGGAGGATGCCTTTTGCACGACCGAACTTGACCGTGATCTCCTTGACCCTGGCCTTGTAAGATACCTTGCCTCCAAGGCTGACGTATCGCCGCTCGATCGACCTCGCAAACTCCAGGGAGCCCCCGACGGGATAGCCCGCGTCTCCCCCTGCGATCCAGGCCAGGTTCATCAGTATCCATATCAGAGGGAAGTCGGGCGCGTCGGACAGCCGAGCGAAGGCCTCGCGAAGGAACGGGTCCTTGAAGCTCCGGCTGAACCGGTCCATCGTGACTTTCTTCTTCTTGAAATAGAACAAGACCAGCCGCAGCAGGCCGGGCGTCATCTTCAGAAACTCGATCATTTCCTTCCGGTTCTGAGGAGCGCCGAGCGGAGTCTGGATGCCGCGCAGCTTCCTGATGCTCTTGCAGAGATCCTCGATCGCCTCGTCGTCGACGGAGGACAGCTCCTTCAGATGCTTCTCGAGCTTGTCCGTGTCGTTGTAGAGCCTCAACGCCTTGCCGCTCTTGTCCTCAATGCGCATGAACTCCTCGTGATCGACGATCTTCGGGCCGGGCAGCGCGCCGAGCTCTCTCCAGGCCTTGTTGAAGCTCGATCCGTCCTTCGTCCCGACCAGCCAGTGGATGCAGCCATCGAACGTATAGCCCTTGCGGGTCCACGAGGTGCAGACCCCGCCGGGCTTGTCGTGCAGCTCGAATATCTCGGTGTCGTACCCGTTCATCTGCAGGTAGCAGCCTGCCGAAAGGCCGGCTATCCCCGCTCCTATGATCGCGACTTTCTTGCTCATTTTCTCTGCCTTTTCAAAATCGGTTGTTTCGACTTCATCACTATTCTAATCCAGCGGAAAGCCGGACACGTCGATAAGGACCCTCAAGTCCTTGACCCACAAGTACGATAATGGCTCGGTAAGCTACGCCAGACGGTGAAAGGAATACATGGCTCCACGGAACCTCGCATTGAAAGCGTATGCCGCGCTCGCGTTCGCGTACTGGGTACCTCAACTCTACGGCGCCCGAAAACTCAATGAACTGCCGATTGTCGACGAGATAGTCGAAGACGACGAGCGGACCGAGTGGCCGCTCGTTTCCGTCATCATCACCGCCTGCAACGAGGAAGACACTGTCGAGGACGCCGTCCGCTCCCGGCTCGAGGACTATTACCCCGGACTCGAGATCGTCCTCATAGACGACCGGTCGACCGACGGGACAGGAGCGATCGTAGATGCACTGGCCGCCGAAGACTCCCGCATCACTCCCATCCATATCGAGGAGCTCCCCGAAGGCTGGGTGGGCAAAGTCCGTGCGATGGAGGTCGGCGCCCGCGCCACGGGTGGCGAATGGCTTCTGTTCAGCGACGCGGACGTGCAGGTCAGGCCGGGGACCATAGCGCGTGCGGTGTCGTTCGCCGAGGGGGAAGGCCTCGACCACCTGGCGATCCTGCCCGAGTTCCTGCCGGCGGGAGCGCTCATCGACGCTGTCGTCTCGGACTTCAGCCGCATCCTCTGCGTCCTGGGCCGGGTATGGGAGATCAGCGATCCGAAGTCGAGCGCGGCTGCCGGGTCAGGCTCCTTCAATATGGTGCGGAGGAATGCGCTCGAGGCTACGGAGGGGCTCGAGTGGCTCAGGCTCGAGATCGCCGACGACGTGACCATGGGGCAGATGCTCAAGGCCGCGGGCGCGAGACAGCAGATGGCGAAGGGCAACGGATGGGTCGCAGTGTGCTTCTACCCGACGATCCGCGCCGGCATGGTCGGGTCCGAGAGGGCGCTGTTCACGGCCCTCGGCGGCTGCAGCCTGGCGCGCTGCATGGTCGCAGGGGTGGGATTCGCAGGGCTCGAGCTCGCGCCGCTGGTGCTCGCGCTGCAGCGCCGAAACATGATGTTGCGATTTGTGGGAGCCGCTCTCACGGGCGTTCAGCTCGCCGTCGCGGTGGTCTTCAACAGGTGGTTCGGGAGGCCGCCTTGCCACTCGCTTGTCGCACCTTTAGGCTCGCTGGTCATGGCCTTGTTGTTAGTCAGGGCGGGGGTTCTCGGCAAGGCTCGCGGCGGCATCAACTGGCGCGGGACCTTCTATCCCACTCCGCTCCTGAAGTCAGGCAGGCGGTTCCGGCCTTGAATAAGAACTCAGGGCATAAGCACTACGATCGTCTTCTAGATCTATTCCACATGACCCGATTCCGTGTTGCTGTTATAAACGTTTACAGATATTGAGCGGCGAGTTCTCGAGCAGCCGGGCCGGTCAAGAAGCTCTGCTATCTCGACGTTATTGACATTTTGTCAATAACTGATAGTGTCTCACTTGGCTGCAGCCCTGGCATGGCCGAAAAATCGATTTCAGGCTCACTTCATTGGGGACGCGGACGAGGAGCATCCGCGATTGGTCGAGGCGATGAGATTTGTGGACAGAGGCCGGCGGCTGATTTATCCTTCGCAAATGGGGACACTTGCGGTAGCACCAGGTTCAACTTTCTGCCCCGGAGCGACCAGAGCGCTCGAGATGGCGCAGCAGGTAATGGCCTGCGACAACGGCCGGGTGTACTCATACGGCCCTCTCATCCACAACGGCGCAGAGGTCGCGAGACTGGCTTCGCTCGGGCTCGAAGTGCTCGACCCAGACAGCGATCGGTTGCCCGAACTGAATGGAGTGAAGGTCGTCCTCCGGGCCCACGGGATCGACTCGGTAACCGAGGAGATGCTCCGCTCGCGCGGCGCGATACTGGTAGACACGACCTGCCCAACAGTGAAAGAGGCGCAGGATGCTGTCATCGAGCTAGGCGAGTCCGGGTTTGAGGTTCTGCTCCTGGGCTCTCCCGTTCATCCCGAGGTCAAGGCGATCGTCGGCCGCGCGGGTGTCGAGGTAACTGTTATCGACAGCGACGATGCCCTCGATTCATGGGTAAGTGAGCGGGAATCGCTTCCGGAGCGGGTAGGTATCGCCTGCCAGACGACCATCAGGCGAGACCTGCTCGAGTCAACGGTCGAGAAGCTCGGGCCTCTCGTCCGGGAGCTCGAAGTTAAGGATACTGTTTGCCCCCACGTATCCCGGCGAAGGAAGGACGCGCTCGGGCTCTGTGACCGCGCGGATGTGATGATCGTGGTCGGCGGCCGGAACTCGAGCAACACGGCAAACCTCGCAGGGATATGTGAGGAGGCGGGCGTGAAGACCTACCGGGTCGAGTCTGGCATCGAGATCGCACCGGAATGGATCGCAGACGCATCGGTGGTGGGCGTGACCGGCGGCGCTTCGACGCCGGAATGGTCGATGTCGGAGGTTATGGACCGCCTCAGAGAGCTCGGCCTGGAAGGCTGACATGTCGAAATACCTGAGGCTCTTCCGGCTGAAGTCGACACTTATCTACCTGTTCCCGTTCGTCCTCGCCCTCTCCGTCGGACTCGAGCAGACTGAGAACGGGATCGCGCAGGCTGTCCCCTATCACTGGTGGACGATCGTGTTCGCCTACCTCGCCTACTTCTGCGGCTCTTTCTTCTCGAGCACCCTGAACTTCTACGTCGACGTCCCGGCCGACCGCCTGCACGACGACCTCTACAAGGACCAGCCGATATCGAACCAGCCGTTCGTCACAGGCGAGATGTCGAAGCGCGAGACGTTTCTTACCTTCTTCATCCTCGGGGTCGGATGCGTCGTGTTCTCATTCCTCGTGAACTGGAAGTTCGCTGTCTTCATGATAGGAGCCGTGTTCCTGCTCGGCGTCCTCTACTCCCACCCGTGGTTCCGCTTCAAGGAGAAGCCGGTCCTCGACATAGCGACGAACGCGACCGGGGCCGTCCTGATCCTTTACGCGGGCATGGCTATCGTATCGAGCAACAACCCGCCACTCATCCCGATATTGTTCGGCTGGCTCTTCTCGGCCACGCTGTACATCCCGAGCGTCGCAAACGACGTGCAGTTCGACAAGGTCGCCGGCTACAAGACATCCGGAGTCGTCTTCGGGCAGAAGCGGCTCATCGACGCGATGGTCCCTCTCACGGCCTGCATCGTAGGGGTGGGACTCTGGGGCGTCTTCTCCAGCTCGCTGAACTGGCAGTACCGGCTGTTCTGCGGCCTCGGCACACCTGCCGCGGTTGTCGCGACCGCCGCTGTCTTCTTCTTCTATCATCCGCCGCACATAGAGCTGAACCCGAAACTGATGCTGGTGCCGCTTGCCGGCCTGCTGCTCTTCTATTTCGTTCTGAGCATCGTGCAGCTCAGTACTTGATCATCGACCGCCGCGACCGGGCCGACCGGCCGCCCGATGGGAGACGGAATGCGCAAATACATCACGCTGATGCGACTGAAGATATCGCTCGCGTTCTTCTTCCCGATGGCGCTGGGATACGTGGTGGTCGCCGATGCGGGTGCGGCGATCCCGGCCTACAAGATAGTGCTCGGCTTCCTGGCGTTCTTCTGCGCGACGTTCTTCGCGAGCACCCTCAACTTCTACGCGGACGTGGCGTCCGACAGGGAGTTCGAGGGCGAGTTCAAGGACATGGACCTGAAGAAGCAGCCGTTCGTCACCGGCGAGATGAGCCGCCTCGACACAGTGCTCGCCTTCGCCGTCTCGGGCGCGGGCTGCATCGCCTTCTCGCTGGCGGTGTCGCTGAGGTTCGCGGTGTTCGTCGTCGCCTTCGCGCTGGTAGTCGGCGTCCTCTACAGCCATCCCTGGTTCCGGCTCAAGGCGAAGCCGGTCACCGACATGCTCTGCAACATACTCGGGATGGGCTTCTCGCTGATGGCAGGCCTTTCTCTAGGCGGGAGCTACACTCCCCCGGCGATGTTCCTGGTATGGGGGGCCCTCTTCATCGCGGTGGTATACATTCCGACCGTCGCGAACGACGTGCCATTCGACGAGGCCTCAGGATACCGGACCTCGGGCGTCTTCTTCGGGGCGTCGCGGCTCCTCTGGTCGATGGTCCCGCTGACGGTCATCATGATCCCGCTTGCCGTGCTCCTCTCCATGGACACCGGCCTGCCCTGGCTCTTCAGGCTCGCGGCCGGCGGCGGGACTCTTCTGGCGATCTGTGGCGTCTCGGTCGTCCTCTATCTCTGGCACCCGCCGCGCATCGAGCTGAACCCGGACGTGGTGCTGTACCCGATGGACCTTCTGATCGTAGGGCTGGTGATCTACGGAAGCGTGCGCCTCGCGATACATTGATGGAGGCGCGGTGAAGGCTCTTAAGGACATTAAAGCGGCGGGTTCTCAACCCGCCGACGCACAGGCTCATGCAGACGGGCGACAAGAGTGTCGCCCCTTTAATGTTTGTGGGAATAAAGAGTTATAGAATCTGGAGTCTCATGGGAAGAAAGAAATGGCAGATAGAACAGGCGTTGAAGCTCTGGCGGCTGACCCACTGGGCCAAGCGGGTCGCGTACCGGGGCCCGTTTCGCGCTGCGACCGGGCTGATTGCTTCGGAAAAAGCCTTCACCGCCTCCTTTATCCCGGTCAGCGAGGCCATCGACATCCCGCCGAGCGTCCCTCTCCCGAGGGAGCTGCTCGCGGACTTCATCACGAGGGCGTGCAACAGGACAATCATAGATTTCTGTCCGTGCCGCACCGGTGAAGGTTGCGAGAAGTACCCGCGCGACATGGGCTGCATGCTGCTCGGTTCCGGTTCGATGGACGTCGATCCCGGCGTAGGGCACCGGGCGACCGTCGAGGAAGCGCTCGCCTATGTCGACAAGGCCATCGGGCTCGGACTCCTGCCGCTCATCGGCCACATCCGCATCGACAGGTACGTCTTCGGCATCAAGGACTACTCGAAGATGCTGACCATATGTTTCTGCTGCCGGTGCTGCTGCGTCGTCCGCTCGGAGATGGGCGGGCTCGTCAGCGCGTTTCCCGAAAGCATCGTCCGGCTCGAGGGTGTGCACGTGGAGGCTGGTGATGGCTGTACCGGCTGCGGGCAGTGCGTCGCTGTCTGTCCGATCGAGAACGTGACGCTTGAGAACGGCGTCGCGGTGATAGGCGAGCGGTGCCTCGGCTGCGGCACCTGCGCCGGCGTCTGCGATGAAGGCCGGCTGAAACTGATCGTCGAGCCGGACGCGCCGCTGTTAGAAGACATCAGGCGAAGGGTAGAGGCCGGGGTCGACATAGAGCATTAGCGTTACAGCGCCGGGGAGAAGGGGGTAAGGGTGGAAGTACAGGTCCTGAACTGCGGTGTGATCCGTCCCCACGGTGCGAAAGTGTTCGTCCCGCAGATGGCCGCGACGCCCTGCCTGTGCCTGCTCGCCAGCAACGGTGACGAGGTGATCCTGGTCGATTCCGGTTTCGGCACCAGGGACATGGAAGACCCGTCCCGGCTCGGCTTCTCGAACCATCTCCTCAACATGGAGGTGAACGAAGCCGACACGGCATTCGCCCAGATAAGAAAGCTTGGCATCAGGTCGGAGAACGTGAGGCACATCATCTGCACCCACCTGGACAGGGACCACGCGGGCGGCCTGTCCGATTTCCCCGACGCCAGCGTCCACGTGATGCGCCTCGAGCGCGACGCGGCGCTTGCCCGGAAGACCGCTGAAGAACGCAACCGCTACAGGCCCGCGCACTTCGCGCACGGCCCCAAGTGGGTCACGTACGAGGACACTTCGGATGAGCCGTGGTACGGCCTCGAATGTGTGCGGGACCTCGAGGGGCTTCCGCAAGGGATCGTCCTGGTCCCGCTGCCGGGGCACACGCGCGGCCACTGCGGCGTCGCGGTGGAAACTGGCGACGGCTGGCTGCTGCACTGCGGTGACACATACTATTGCGCTGAAGAGCTCCAGGACAGGAAGGTGCCGGCCGGCGTGGGGGTGTTCCGGCGTCTCGCACATCTCGATTTTGCCCAGGCCATGGTGCGCCTCGGGGATGTCAGGAGAGTGGCGCGCGAGAACGATGTGCAGGTCGAGCTGATAGCGTCTCACGACGCGGCGGAGTACGAGAAGCGACTGGGCAGGAAGCTCTGAGCCGGCGGGGGTAACGATGTCGAGAAGAGAAGTGGTGACGCGCATCGAGATCGACGCCGCTCCCGCGCGCGTGTGGGAGGTCCTGACCGACTTCTGCTCGTACGCTGAATGGAATCCCATGATACGCGAGGCCTCCGGGGAGCTCGCGGTCGGCAAGCGGCTCAAGTTGAGGTTCGCTCCTGAAGGCGGCAAGGGCAGGACGTTCCGGCCTAAGGTCATGGTGGCCGCGCCCGGCCGGGAGCTCCGATGGCTGGGCAATCCCGGGTTCCCCGGCTTTATGGAGAGCGAGCACTATTTCGCGCTGGAGGAGACGGCCGGCGGAAACACGAGCGTGGCGCACAACATGGTCTTCTACGGGTTGCTCGTACCGATCATCGGGCGGCGGCTCGAATCGTCCGTCGTTAAGCCCTTCGAGGACATGAACGCCGCACTCAGGCAAAGGGCCGAGAAGGCCTGAGCCTGGGCCGCCGGCAGGCGCGCCGGTTGCTTCGAGCCAAGACCCGTCACTGCCAAATCGTTGAGAGAGTTTTGATTTGAAAGACCTCAAGAACAAGGCGGTCCTGGTGACCGGCGCCGCGAGCGGCATCGGCAGGGCGACCGCGCTCGCGTTCGCCGCGGAGGGCGCCGACCCGCTGCTGCTTAACGACATCGACGAGCCGGGGCTGAGCGAGACCGCCGCCATGATCGAGCGGCTCGGACGCCGAGCCGTACTTTTTCCGGCCGACGTCTCCAACCAGGACGCCGTCAACGCGATAGTGGACGCCGCGCTTCGCGAGGCCGGCAGGATAGATGTGCTCGTCAACGTCGCGGGCATCGGGATCCTTTGCCCCGTAGAACGGCTCGAACATGAGGACTGGGAGAAGGTCCTGGGAGTCGACCTCTGGGGAGTCATCAACACGACGGCGGCCGTATACCCTCACATGATCGCGCGGGGCGATGGGCACATCGTGAATGTCTCCTCGTCCACGGCACTCTTCAACCCCGTCCTGTACCTCGCCTCTTACGCGGCGGCGAAACGCGCGGTGCTCGGGCTGTCCGAGGCGCTGATGCTCGAGGCGCGCGTACACGGCGTGGGGGTAACCTGCGTCTGCCCGGGGAGCGTCGAGACCCCGATCCAGGACTCGAGCGTCATCAAGGGCTTCACCGAGGAATCGAGGAAGCTCACGCGGATCGCTTTCTACATGGCGGAGACCCCGGCGGACACGGCGGCGAGCATCGTCCGCGCGGTGAAGAAGGACCGGTTCCTCGTCGTGACCACCGGCTACGCGAAGGCGGTCTACTTCATTAGGCGGCATTTCCAGGCGGCCTGGTTCGGATACATGAAGCGGTTCGCGCTGCTGTTCGCCTACGCGTTCAGAAAGTACTGTGAGCCCCGAGCCGGTGAAGGAGGCAGGCGGAGGCGGCGCGGCCGGCTGCGCGACGTGAGAGACAGGTCGGTGCTCCTGACCGGAGCCGCGAGCGGCATCGGGAGGGCCGCGGCAACGGCGTTTGCTCACGCCGGGGCGCGACCGCTGCTCCTCAACGACATTAACGAGGAAGGGCTGGCGGAAACAGCACGGATCATCGAGGCGCTTGGATGCCCGACGTTCGTGTTGCCCGCAGACGTGTCCGACCGGGCCGCGGTGCGGGAGATGGTTGACTCGGCGATCGAGGTCACAGGTGGGCTGGACATACTGGTCAACGTGGCCGGCGTCGTGAGCTTCTGTCCGTTTGAAGTCCTGGAGAAGGAGGACTGGGATTACGAGCTGGACGTGGACCTCTGGGGAGTCATCAACACCGTCAGCGAGGCGTATCCGCACATGATCGAGAGGGGCGCCGGCCATATCGTGAACGTCGCCTCGGCCAGCGGGCTGTTCGACCCTGTCCTGTACCTGGCGCCTTACGCGACCGCGAAGTACGGGGTCGTCGGATTGTCGGAGGCGCTGATGCTCGAGGGGCGGGTACATGGCGTGGGCGTGTCGTGCGTTTGTCCCGGGAGCGTCGAGACACCGATCAAGGACAGGATAAGGACGAAAGGCTTCACCAAGGAAGTCTCGAAGCTCACGCGCCACGTCTTCACTATCACTACCAGGCCCGAGGACACGGCGCACGCCATCGTCCGCGCCGTCGAGAGGGACCGCTTTCTGGTCGTGACCACCGGGTTCGCGAAGACGTGCTGGTTCCTCAGGAGACACTTCGAGGGCGCCTGGTTCGCCTTCTTCAGGCGCTTCGCGCCCGTCTTCGCCCGCGTCTTCAAACCCTACCGCCTCCCCTGAAAACGCAAAAGGGGGTCTGACCCTTTTCGCAAATAAAATCAAAATAGTGCCAGACCCAATTGGGAAGAAAACGACGTCCTGAGCACAATTCCTGCCAATTATGTTGCATTTCCGCAAAAAGGGGTCTGACCCTTTTCGCAAATAAAATCAAAAAGGGGTCAGACCCCTTTTTGCGTTTTGGGGTATTCTCTGCTGGATAACACGGTAGGGCGTCTGCCCTGAAAGAAGTACGATATGCATCCGCTCAGAAACTTGATGTACCCGTCCTCGATCGCGTTCTGGGGCGCCTCCAACAACCCGATGAAGATGGGGACTGTCCAGCTCGCGAACATCCTCGAGACCGGTTTCAAGGGAGACGTCTACCCGATCCATCCGACGGAGACGACTGTCCTGGGCCTTCCGGCCTTCAAGAGCATCTCCGATGTCGGCAGACCGGTCGACCTGGTCCAGCTGACACTGCCGACGGCCGTCGTGCCGGGCATCCTGGAGGAGTGTGGAAAGGCAGGCATCAAGCGGGCCGTCATCATCTCCGGTGGGTTCAAGGAGTACGCAGGCGGCGGAGGTCGCGAGCTCGAGCGGGAGATAGTGGAGATCGCCAGGCGCTACGGCATCCGCTTCCTGGGCCCGAACTGCGTCGGTATCTTCAACTCGCTGGTGTCGCTCAACTCGACCACCATCCCTCGCCCGCCCATGGGCGGGAGCATCGGCTTCGCTTCGCAATCGGGCGCCTACACGGCGATGATCAACCCGATGCTGCGCGCACAGGGCATAAAGATGTGCCAGACGATGAGCGTTGGCAACGAGGCCGACGTCGACCTGGTCGATTGCCTCGAGTACTTCAAGGACGAGCCCGACGTCAAAGCCATCGGGCTTTACGTTGAGACCATCCGCCGCCCGCGTGAGTTCGTCAAGGCAGCCAGGGAGACTGTAAAGACCAAGCCGGTAGTGGCCATCTACGTCGGCGGCGGAGAAGCAGGCTCGCGCTCCTCACTCTCCCACACCGGCGCGCTCACGGGGCCGGACGAGGTCTACGACGGGCTCTTCAGGCAGTCCGGCGTCATACGCGCTGACGACATCGACCAGATGCTCGACTTCCTCTGGGCGCTGTCCATGCAGCCACTTCCGCCCGGCGACCGCATCGCCGTCGTGACCAACTCTGGTGGGCCGGGCACGTCGCTCGCCTATCACTTGGAAAAAGCGGGCATGTCCGTCCCCCTCTTCTCGGAAGGTCTTCGGTCCAGGCTCAAGGAGCTGACCGGCCGCCTCGCCTTCGTGGGAAACCCGGTCGACCTGACCTTCGAGATGGACCTGACTCTCTTCGAGCAGCTCCTCCAGGAGATCTACTCGTCAGGCGAAGTGGACGGCGCGCTGCTGTACGGCATCTTCGGCTGGGACTTCATGACCAACATGGAGAAGCGCTTCCCGGCCTTAAAGCAGATCCAGGAGCCGTGGATCGCCAACTACGAGAAGTTCCTCGAGCGGATGTGCCTTATGCCGAAGTCGTTCGGCCTGCCGCTATTCGTCCTGTCTTTCATCCCGCCGAGCAGCCCGGGGATCGCCCCGATAATCGACGGCGACGTCCCGGTCTATCCGTCGGCCCGGCGGGCCGCGGCCGCGATGGGCGCCATGCTGCGCTACGGCCGGATCGCCGGTTCGGGCGGCCGGACGGGCTGATGCGCATCTGGGACGTACCGCCCGACAGGCTCTGCTCGAAGCACCTCCTCGGAGAGCACGCCGAGCTGCACGCTGTATGGTCCATCCTCACCACGGGCAAGAAAGGCTACTCGTCCCACCCCGAGACCCGCCGATGGGAGGGAAAGCTCGCCGCCCTCTACGCCAGGCACGAGCGGCTCGTGCGCGAGATGGAGGGCAGGGGATACTCTCACAAGAGCCCGCTCGACCGGGAGCTCGCCACCGGGTCGGACCTTCAGGACAGATACGTCGACTCCCCCGAGAGACAGCTCGAGATACTGCGCGCGAAGGGATGCGGCTGCGAGACCGGTCCCCCGTCACAGGTCAGCGGAAGAACAGCAGCACGATGAAGATGAGCAGCGGGTTGATTACCAGGCTGACGACGCCGAGCACCACTCCCCGTGAGGACCATTTCTTCTCGTCCTCGATGTTCATGAAGTAGGCGACGCGCTCGGCGCGCTCGGGCGAAAGAGAATTCAGGAATCCCAGCACTTTGCGGCCAACATAGATCGCCATCCCGCCAAGGGCCAGCGAAAAGATGCCTCCAATCGGGAAGAACATGATCCTGCCGGCGCTGCCGGGGTTCCCCGACGAGGCGGCATAGAAGACAAAACCGAATATGTCACCGGCGAGCGCCACCGCCACCGCCGCGACTCCCCTGTTGAAGCTAGCCTTACCGGGGCGCCTCCGCTGTTCACGCCCCGGGCCCTGGCCGAATGTCGCTCTTTCCTCCATGGATCGATACCCCGCAGTCGTTCAGATTCCGCTGTAACTACCTTACTCCACACGACGGTGTCAGGTCCTGGATCTTGAATTTCGCTTATCAGGCCTGAGACCTCTGTATTCAAATTCAAGATTCAAGACTGGCACCGGGTCAGGGGCATGGCGGCCGGCGCGAGTTCGCGATAGCATACTTTCTCGTCAGGGAAAGGAGCTTCGGGGTGACAGACGACACGGGCGAAGAAGCCACCGAAAAACGAGACGAAGATTCAGAAGAGGGTGGCGCCGCAAAGGACGCTAAGAAGGTCCCCAAGCGAGAAAGCCTGCTGCGGAGGATAGAGCACAACTGGCTGGAGATATTCGCGGCGGCGCTCCTCGCTCTCGCGACCATCATGTCCGCGTTCAGCGCCTACCAGGCAGCCTTGTGGGACGGCCGGGAGAGCCATAGCTACAGTGCGGCGACCTCTAACGGTATAGAGGCCAGCGAGCTCCAGGACAAGGGTAACCAGCAGGTAGCCATCGACGTCGACATGTTGACCAATTACCTGACCGAGCTTTGGAACGGCAACACCCGGCTGGCGAAGACACTCATGGACAAAGGGTTCAGCCCCGAGCTGAAGACCGCGTTTGCCAAGTGGGCCGCGGACCAGGCCGCGGGCAAACAGACGGCCAGGAACCCGATGTTGATGCCCGAGTACAAGAACCCCAACTTGGTGAAGGCGAAAAAGATGGAGGTGCTCTCGCGGGCGAAGGCCGCGGAAGCGGGGAAACAGAACGACAACGCGAACAACTACATCATGCTGACGGTGCTTTTCGCCTCTGTCCTCTTCTTCGCCGGCATCGGCACGAAATTCAAATCAAAGGGCCTCAGGATATTCATGCTGGGCATGGGGACCCTGTTCTTCTGCGTGTCTATCGTCATCCTGAGTGTCGTGCCGTAGGCAAGAGATTTGCGCCGGTGCCCCTGCTTCGCGTAATTTTCGCATTGGTGCCTGTCACCTTTTTCGCATTTTTTCGCATTTGGGACTCTTTATTGCCAGCGTTTGTGCCCAAGATATGGTAAATCGCCCGATATTTGCGAATCTGGTGCCTGTCACCTTCTTCGCATTTGGTTGAGCTTTTTTCAACTGGGGTTTCAGAGCTCGGTGAGCCGTCTCTTGACCCTCGGCAGCTTGTAGTCGTACTCGTATTTCGGGTATCCGACCATCAGAGCGCCGAATACTCTCCTCGACTCGTCCAGGTCGATCATCTCGTTGATCGTCTTCGGCTTCAGCTTGGCGGCCGAGATGAGGAAGCCCGCCCAGCACGTGCCGAGCCCCAGGGTCATCGCCATGACCTCGACGTTCCTCATCGCGATCGCGCAGTTCACCGACCCCATGTTGTTGTTCTTCTTGTCGTGGGCGAGGAGGGCCATGGGGGCGCCGCGGAAGACGCCACCGGCCAGCTCGTCATTGTCCCTCTTCCTCTTCATCGAGTCGTGGTATCTCTGAAGCTGCCCGGTCGCTTCCTTGCCAAACTTCAGCCGGAGCAGCGGCACCAGGGCTTTCCTGTCGAACAGCTTCAGCCCGGAGTTCCACATGACCTCGTGCGTGGCCGCCTCCAGCCTGTCCAGCAGGTCCCCGTCCCTGACGACCGTAAAGCCGACCGTCTGCAGGTTGCCTCCCGTGCCCGCGTGTGTCGCGACTTCGATCAGCTGGTCCACGAGCTCGTCGGGCACCCGGTCTTTCTTGTATTTGCGGACCGACCTGCGCGCCAGCAGCAGGTTCCTCATGGACTCGGGGGTGATGTCGACAGGATGGAGCTCCTCGAAATCGTCGTACGAGAGCAGCTTGTGGCTGATCGCGCGCGGCTCGCAGGCCGCCATGCAATGCCCGCACAGTATGCACGAGTCAGGAAGCCTCTCGAAGACCTCCTTCTTGCCGTCTATCTTTCTCTGCCCGATGGTCCCGCTCGGGCATACCTCGAAGCACCTCTGGCAGTGCGTACACTTCTCCCTGTCGAACTCTATCAATGTCTCCCCCCTACTTCTTCACCCATTTGATGCCCGACGGTTCCGTTATGGTGTTCCCGCTTATAGTGCCGCTCTGCTCCGGCGCTGCGGACGGGCTCGTCAGCTTCAGCGTGATCTTGCCGTTGCTGACCTTGTATGTCCCGCTGCCGAGGTCGGTCGAGCCTTCCTTCAGCGAGAACTTGCCATCGGAGGTCAGGACCAGGGAATTCGTCTTCGCCGCCTGGCTCACGTAAGTGCCTGCGACCGAGCTGCTACTGCTGCTGCAGCCGGTGGCTAGCGCACCCACGAGGATCATTATCGCCAGGAGCAAACAGGCCGCACCGTACTTTCTCTTCAACTCAATACCCCCTCGAGTCGCTCTTGATGCCACGTCCCCGTCACCCTGTGTTCAGCTTGATGAAATCGTCAAGCTTACCTTTGTCCGTGAGTATCTTCAGGGCCATGTCCCTGCCCGTAGCCGCCGGTTCCTGAACACCTTCGCGGCGGACGAGCTTCAAGGCATCCACCGGGCAGCCGGTGACGCAGAGGCCGCACCCGATGCACTTCTCGAGTTCCAGCGTGGCCAGGCCGTCTACGATCGTCATCGCCCCTATCGGGCAACGCTCGTCCGAGCACACCGCGCACCCGTCGCATAGACCGGCGTCGACTTCCGGCATGAAGCCGCTGCCGACCAGGACGCTCGGGTTGTCCCACTCTGTCAGGGCCCGGAGCAGGTGGCAGCAGCACGGGCAGCAGTTGCAGATGAGGCTCAGCTTGTCCTGCGAGTTGTTGACCTGGTGGACCAGCCCTTCCGCGTCGAACTTCCTGAGCATCTCTTTCATCTCGTCCTTGGTGATGTACCTCGCGAAACCGCGCTCGACCAGGAAGTCGCACTGGGCGTCGAAGACCATGCAGGCCTCGCGCTCCGCGTCGCAGCGCTCCTCACTCTCGCGGCACGCGCAGTGCGCCACACCCACCGTCCTGGCCCTGTCGATGAGGTCGTAGAGCATCTGGTAGGTGAGGACCCCCGGCTCGTTCTCAACTTGTTCCTGTACCGGGATTATCCGAGAGATCGCCATCTCGGGCGACCCCAACCCTTTCCCGAGAAGCTCCATGTAGCTGCTCCACAGCGGCGCGAGCTTCTCTGTCAGCTCGGTCTTCTCCCCGCTCATATACGGCAGCTCGAAGATGCCGGGCATAACCGGAAGCAGCGAGTAGCTGCTGATACCTTCTTTCTCACGGGCGTTTATGACTCCCCTGTCGGCCAGCCGGTCGAGCACTTCGTCGGCGCCCTCCGGCGGCAACCCCGCCCTTCGCGCTACATCCTCGACAGTCCGGGGCAGGAACGCCAGCCCGCACGCCAGGAGTGCCTCGTCCTCGCTGAACAAAAGCCGCAGTATCTCGTCTATCTCCGGGGCCGGCGGGCACCCGACCGGTGACGAATCGAGCCGCAACCGCAACTCCTCGTATACGTTTTCATCGCTCATCCTTCGCTCCTTCTCGTATGCAAATCGATATTGTATGTCCGCTGCCCTCGAGACCCTCGAAGGGCTAGACTAATTCTATCGGAAACTCGCCACCTGGCAGTTCGAGCACCGGCACGAAAGAAAGGCTGACGATGCGATACAGGAAGTTCGGGAAACTCGACTGGAAGGTCTCCGCGCTCGGTTTCGGCTGCATGAGGCTGCCGGTCACCTCCGGCGGGCCCCTGAGCGCGAACATCGACGAAGACGAGTCGATAAGGATGATCCGCCACGCGATCGACCATGGGGTCAACTACGTGGACACCGCGTACCTCTACCATGTTGGCAGGAGCGAGGTCGTCCTGGGGAAGGCGCTGAAGGACGGCTACCGGGAGCGCGTGAAGATCTCGACTAAATCTCCTACCTTCGCCATCCAGCAGACCTCGGATTTCAACAGGTTCCTCGACGAGCAGCTTGTGCGCCTCGATGACGACCACATCGACTTCTACCTCCTCCACGGCCTGGGTGCGAAGAGGTGGAAGCACATGCTCGAGCTGGACATCATGGCACGAGCCGAGGCCGCGCTGGCGGATGGGCGCATCGGCCACATCGGCTTCTCCTTCCACGACAACACGGAGGCGCTCAAGGAGATCGTTGACGGATACGATGGCTGGACCACCTGTCTCATACAGCACAACTACATGGACATCGAGAACCAGGCCGGCACCGAGGGCCTGAAATACGCGGCGTCGAAAGGCCTTGCAGTCGCGATCATGGAACCCCTGCTCGGCGGGAACCTGGCACGACCGCCGGCCCCCGTGCGCGAGCTGTTCGACGAATTCGAAGGTGACCGCTCTCCATCAGACCTCGCGCTGCAGTGGCTCTGGGACCAGCCCGAGGTTGCCGTTGTGCTTAGCGGGATGACCACGATGGAGCAGGTCGAGGAGAATCTGCGCTCGGCGGAAGCATCCGGTGTCGGTTCGCTCTCTTTTTCCGAGAAGGACCTCATCGCGCGGGTACGTGAGAAGTTCAACGAGAGGGCCGCCATCCAGTGCACCGCTTGCGGCTACTGCATGCCGTGCCCGAATGGCGTCAACATTCCCGCCAACCTGGAGCTCTACAACGACGGCGTCGTCTATGACGACTGGGTCGCTCCGCGCTTCAAGTACATGACCTGGCTCGGGGCGCGCGAGCGCGCGGAGCTGTGCGAGCAGTGCGACGAGTGCGATGAGAAGTGCCCACAGGGTATCCCGATCAGCGAATGGATGCCGAAGGTGCACGAGAAACTGACCCGGGACGGCTAGCTAAAGCATCGCGGCGAGGTCAGCCCTCAGGTCGAACGGCAACTTGATGCCGCTGGCACCGAGAGAGCGCGAGATGGCGACGAAGGTCATCGGGCCGAGCAGCGAGCGGAAGGCTCCCTCACCGAAGAAGAACTCGCGGTCCAGGTCATCGAGTATCGCCTCAGAGTCCGCCAGTATGCGCCTGAGGTGGGGATCCTTTGGCAGTATCCTGTCGGTCATCTTCATGACCAGCTCCGTCCCCTCGATCTCGCAATCCTTGTACGTGACCAGCCCCTCCGCCTCGGCCACCGACGTGATGTCCGCGCCGGGGAACGCGAGCGTATAGACGGACGCCGCGACCGAGGCGCCGCGCCTGAGCATCTTGATGCTCTCGATGAGCGTCACGACAAGGTCCATCACGTTCGACTCGGGCGAGGAAAGGATCAGGTTCACGTACGGTGTGATGTTGTTGTTGAGCAGCGCGTCGATGGACTCGTGGATGTGCTTCGGCTGCTGCGGCTTGCTGAACTCCTTCAGGACGTTCCGCGAGAAAGACTCGACACCCAGGCCCATTGTCCGGAAGTCCGCCTTGAACAGGTCCTCGACCACCTTCGGGATGTTGCGGAGCGAGCCCTGCGCCATGAACGTCACGAACTCGGGGATGCTCCCTTCCTTCTTGCTCTCGACGATCAGCCGGCAGAGCTCCTTAACCCACGGGGCGGAGAACAGGAAGTCGTCGTCATGGAAGAAGAAGTTCATCACGTCCGGGTGGGCCTTCGACAGCCGCTGCAGTATGGCTACGGTGTCCTCAGGCGTCAGCCTGTGCACCTTGCCCGCGGTGTCGCAGCCGGCGAGCTTGTAGAAGTTCGTCGACGAGCAGAACGCGCAGCCGCGCGGGCAGTAGCTGCTGACGATCACGCGGGCGGTCCGGATGTTCTGCTCGATCAGTATCGAGGGGTCGTGGAACCTCAGCAGGAACTTCCAGTACTCCTCGAACGGGATCGACTCCCAGTCCATCCCGGAGATGACGTCGCAGAACGTCGCCTCGTCCATGGCCGGGCGCGGGTCGGTGTAGACGATGTTACCGCCCTCTCGCCAGGCGACTCCCGGCACTTCGCTCCTGTCGCCTTTCATGCAGAGGTCGGGAAGAGTGACGTCGCCCTCGCCCCTGACGACGACGAAACCTTCCGGCGCGTAAGCGAGCACCTGCTCGGTGCTCTCCGTGTTGCCTATGCCTCCCCCGACCAGCAGGACATCGTCGGGAAGGTGCCGGCTCGCGTGGTAAGCGAGTGACAGGTCGTAAGGCAGTGAATAGTGATTGCTGCTGAAGCCGACAAGGTCGGGCTTGAGCGTTGCGGCCGTCCGCAGCAGGGCGCTGTAAGGGTCCGCCGACAGGTTCGGGTCGTACACCTCGCACACGACGCCGGCCTTCTCGAGGCCGCTCTTCAGCCTGTAGAGACCAAGCGGTGGATGAAGATAATCCTGTCTTTCCCTGCCCTTGCCCCACGCGGCAACCAGTAGAGCTTTTTTATACATGTTTTCCGCCCTCGAAAAAATGCACCTGCGCTAACAGAATCGACCTTCTATCAGTCTTTCTTGAAGAGCATGATCCGCGCGCTCGTCCCGGTAGCTCTCGCGATTAATCGGAGCGTTCTCTGACTTTCGGTCCAAAGGGGTCTTTAATGATCTTTCGCCCGGCGACCGTCCACGTTATGTAATTAAGATACCCTAATGTTATCGGTAATAACATCTGGTAGAACGTGTAGAAAGGATAGAGGAAGATGGTCGGCCAGTCGCTCCTCTTCAGCGTCAGAGAACCGAAATAACCTTCCACGGCGAAGAACATGTAGAACCCAACGATGAACAGCATCTCGTACATGGACAGCCACTGATACCTGGCGATGGCCGGGCTCAGCGGCCCGAAGATGAAGGCGAATATCGATAAGGCGAGGATGAAAACGGCCGCCACCCGGAACGGATGGAAGAGCAGGGTGATACCGAGGTTGTAAACGTAGAACTGGTACCTGAAGAAGGAGTCCTTGCACTTGCGGACTTTCCACATCGACACGAAGGTCGCCCTCGCCAGCCCGAAGGACCATCCTATCCTCTGAAGGGTGTACCTCTTGAGGGTGCACGGGACCTCGGTCCTGACCAGCACCCGGGTGTCGTAGTACGTCCTCCAGCCGTCGCTTATTATCATCAGAGTTGTCTCGAGGTCCTCCGCGTAGATGCTGCGCGAGCTCTCGCTCAGGGCCTTCTGGAGCGCCCCCCTGTTGAAGATGCCGCACGCGCCGGAGATGATGACGTAATTGTGCGGCACCTCGCGCCCGCAGTACATGGAGAACTCGTACTCGATCGCCTGGCACATCGCGATCCCCCTGCCCTTGCCCAGCTTGGGGCGTATCGGCAGTACGTTGACCGCGCACGCGCCGGCACCACTGAGCTGCAGGTCGTAGACGGCCCGCTCCACAGACTCCCGGTCGGACAGCAAGACGTCCGGGTCGATGACGAGGACGGTCTCGATGTCCTCGGGCAGGTTCTGTATCCCGTAGAGCACGGCCCCCGGCTTGTTGGTGTTCACCGGGTTCCTGATTATCTCGACGCCGGATTCCTTTACCACCTCGAAGGTGTTGTCCGGCGAGTGGTCGTCGACCAGGAACAGCTTGTCCTTGAAAGGGGCCAGGTTCTCGAGTATTTCGTCCCACTCGTCCTCGATCCTGTAGATGGCCGCGACGACCCGGTAAGGCTTCAGGTCGAACTCTTTGATCGTATCGCTGGGCCGCGTCCGGTAAGAGAGCTTCATGTAAGGCTTCAGGCCCCTGGGTATCTCGCCCTCCCTCTTCTCGATCTTCTGGAGCCTCGCCTGCCTGCGCATGTCGATGAAGAAACGAAACACCCGGTCCCCGCCGTCCACGATTATCACCACGAGAGGGATGGCCTTGGCGAAGCTGAGAAGCGTGCTGCTGCTGCCGAATATCAGGTTGAGGATCATCAGGGTGACGATCACAAAGAGGAAGACAGTGAACAGCGACGCGACTAGAAAGCGGCGCCTGTTGAAAAGATCCGTTGTCGAGTAACCGTTGTCCGCAACCATTACCACGATTCTAGCAGAAGGAGCGAAGGGTACGGTTCACTCCGACGAGAAAAACCGCCCCTCGCGAGCAACTGGGCCGAGAAGCGGTCCGAAAAGCAGCTTGTCTATTGTCAGGCCGCGGTCACCCGCGAACGGTGCGGGAAGTAACGCAGCCCGAGGTTGATGACCGAGAGCGCGAGCAACGCGATTCCGGCGTACACGGCCAGGTACTTGACCGCGAAGAAGGATAGCGAGATCACCAGCAGCACGACGGCCGCGGTGAGCAGAATGCTAAACCCTGTCCTGATTATTCTCTTGATCGTACCTTCTTGCATGCCAAACTCCTGTTGCTCATTCTCGGTTTCGGCCCCGCCGTGCCCGAACCGGTCAGCCATATGAGCTAAAAAACGGGTGACCGGATGGGTGATTAATCAATCAACCAATCGGGTTACCGGCCCAGATATAGGGGGCGGGAAGCTCGGGCGATGCAATATAATCGGATAGTCGGCTGAGGAGGGGTGGCACCATGTTCCTGAACCTGAGCAAGGACATCATCGGAATCGGGCCCGGCGACGGGGTCACTTACCAGGTGACGAGCTTCGGCAGGCGCGGCTATTCGCTGCCGGGGGTCCTCGGGGAGGCTGCCGAGAAGTGCGTCGACCTGGCCCCCGGGGAGCCGTTCGAGGCGGCCGACATAGAGGGGCCGGGGGTCATCACGAGGATCTGGGTCACCCTGCCGTGGCAGCTGAACCCCGGTGCGCTCCGCAATATCGTGGTCAGGATGTACTGGGACGGAGAGGACGAGCCCTCGGTGCTGGCGCCGCTGGGTGACTTCTTCGGGGCTACCTTCGGGCGGCCTGTCGACTACTCCTCGGCTTACACCGCGATCACGTCAGGCGCATGTCTTAGCTTCTTCCCCATGCCTTTCTCCAGGAGGGCCCGCGTCGTGTTCGAGAACCAGGGCCCGATGAGCGTAAGGCTGTTCTTCTACCAGTTCACATACCTCAAGCTCGACCGGGAGCTCGACGGCGGCGCCCCGTATTTCCACTGCTCCTGGAGGCGTTCCGACCTCGAGCGCGGCGAGGAGCCATTCAAGGTGCTCGAGGCGAGCGGCAAAGGGCTCTACATGGGTTGTCACATGGACATGCAGGGCGCCGGCTTCCCATGGAGGCCCAACCCGGCGAACTGGATGATGCCCGAAGGCTTCGGGATGGGCATGCTCGAGGGCTGGGAGCGGATCTGGATCGACGGCTCGGGTGAGCCGAACGTCCACGGCACCGGGGGCGAGGACTACTTCAACGGCGCCTGGTATTTCACCCGCGTTCCGTCGACCGGCCTCACGCACGGGGTGACCCGGCGGAGCTATCCGACGCGCAGGGTCTCCTGCTACCGGTTTCACGCGGAGATGCCCGTCGCCTTTAAGGAGAACATCCGCGTCACGCTCGATCACGGCCTCAACAACAGGCTGCCGGCAAGGTACGACGGGACCGCTTTCTGGTACCAGGCTGAGCCCCACTCCCAGCTCGAGGAACTGCCTCCGTCGCGACTCAGACGGCCCGGTGGAGCGGGGAAGGCCGTGGCTACGATGTCCGCACCGTTCGTCGCCGGAGCGGTCGCGCTCGGGGCTCTGAAGCGCGCACGCCGCTGACCACGCTGACGGGCTGGTGCGTGGGACCTGAAGATTGTTAACATTCAGCGGTAGATGGACGGGGTCAGGTCTTGAATCGTGAATCCCGTTGCGTTTACAGAAACAAGGATTCACGACTGGAGACCTGACCCCAATACAAGCTGACTGAAAAAGGAGTTGCGAATGGCGGAGATCAGCGAACTCATAACGGGCATCGACGAGGACGGGACGCTCGCTGCGGTGAGGGCGTCCCTTGACGGTGGAGACGACCCGCTCCTGATCGTCGAGCAGCTCAGGGACGGCATGGGCGCAGTCGGTATGCGATTCGAGGCTGGTGACTACTTCCTGCCGGACCTCATCATGTCGTCGGAGATATTCAGGGGTTCGATCGCGCTGATCGAGCCGCACCTGACCGGCGAGATCGCGCAGACCCGCGGTGACATCGTGCTCGGTACCGTGAAGGGCGACATCCATGACATCGGCAAGGACATCGTCGGGACGATGTTGCGGGTGTCGGGCTACGAGGTGCACGACGTCGGGGTCGATCAACCACCGGACGCATTTCTCGAGATGGCTCGAACGACCGGCGCGAAGCTGGTCGGGCTCTCGGGCCTGCTGACCGTGGCCTTCGACAGCATGAAGCAGACAATCGAGGCTTTCGCGGACGCCGGCATGCGCGACTCGGTGAAGATCGTCATCGGTGGAGGGCCCGTCAACCAGGCCGTCGTCGACTACACCGGTGCCGACGCCTGGGGCAAAGATCCGGCGGAGGCTATCCGTCTCGCTGAGAGATTCGTCTAATAGTAGTATCCTGTAATAACCCGAAAAGATGGTGTCAGGTCTTGAATCTTGAATCCTGACTGGCCACCTCTTTTTGGAAACAAACGGGTCTTCAATGATTCAAGATTCAAGACCTGACACCGAAAGCGGGGTGTCCTCGTTGGCAAAGATGGAAAAGCGCAAGAAGAGGAAGATCATCATCGTCATAGTGTCGATCGTCGTCGTGCTGGTCCTGATCGCGGCGGGCGGCCTCATCTGGGTCACCAGCGGACTTTCCAAGTACAAGAAAATTACCATCAACAACGTCGACCTCTCGAAGGTGCCGAACGGCACGTACACCGGCAGCTTCAAGGGAGGCAGGTGGTCGAACACCGTCGAGGTCACCGTCAAGGACCACAAGATCACGAAGATCGAGATAGTTAAAGACGTCCTGTTCAAGAGCACGCGAGTGCCAGGGGAGCTATTCCCCAGGATCCTGAAGGCCCAGTCGCTGAAAGTGGATACGGTCACCGGCGCGACCGTCACCAGCAAGGCCTACCTCAAGGCGATCGAGGACGCGCTCACCAGCCAGCAGCCCGACGTGGGAAAGTAGGATGGTGTCAGGTCTTGAATCTTGAATCCTGGCGAGCTACCTCTGTGGAAAAGAACATGCTTTAACTGATTCAAGATTCAAGACCTGACACCAAATGAAAGGACCGGAGGGAAAACCCTCCGGTCCTTTCTTCTCTTAGGCCTGCCGGCGCTACAGTGGCGTTACCGGTCCTGACGCCGCCGAGGGCGTGCTGTCAACCGACATGGTCGGGTAACCGGCCACGGGCGGTGTGTACGCCGTAGTGTCGCCGATGACGTTGCTGGCGACCACCCTGTACCAGTACGGAGTGCCGGTGTAAGGCGTATTGTCGGCGAAGTTTATCACCGTGCCTGTCGTCGTCTCCGTAGCGCTCGCGGGCGTTGCTATCGTTGTCCATGGGCCAGTCGCGTTTACCGACCTCTGGATGGTCCAGTTGGTCTCGTTCATCGAGTTGTCGGTCCACGCCAGGTTCACGATACCTACGGCCCCCTGGGTCGCGTTCAACCCCGAAGGGGCGACCGGATTGGTGCCGCCAAATGACATCGGCCTCATCATGTCGTTCTCTTCGTGGCCGAGGAGGTGGCAGTGCCACACGTACTCCCAGCCGAAGTTGATCGTGACGTTGGTGACCGCGGCCGGTTCGTTGGTCGGGTCGTCGTTCGTGAACCCCATGCTGCTGCCCGGAGATATAGCCGGGTTCAGCAATCGATGGCTGTTAGGCACCTGCCAGGGCAGCCCGGTCTGGGACAGCGGGCGCAGTGCCACGATGGCGTCTTCGAGCGGGTTCATCCGCACCGTTTCCTTCCATCCGACCTCATTCGCGTCGGGCGGCCTGATCGCGCCGTCCCATCCGACCCGGTTGATCAACTGCACGTTGAACAGGTGGAAATGGATGGCGTGCGTGTCGACGCCATTGTGCGTGATCTTCCAGATCTGGGTACCGTCAGCCAGCGATCCGATCGGCGTGGCTGCATCCGAGTTCGCAACGAGTTCCGTAGGCGGATCGACAACCCCGTAAGGGATGGTCGTCTGTATGTTCATCGTGGTGTTCGGCAGCTCGACTCCAAGGGTGGCGTTCATCCGCCCGTAAGTAGCCTCGAACAGTTCCTGTATGGCCTTGGGCTTCATACCCATGTTCACCCCGACAGCCACACCTGTTGCGTTCGCCCCGCCGCCTCCTGTCAGGCTGACATTGGGGGCGGAGCTGTAGCCGGTTCCGCCGGTGGTCATGTTGATGCCTGTGACCGCGCCTGCCGCTATCACGGCGTTTGCCAGGGCCGTCACGTGCGCGACACCCCCGGGCGGGTCTATGGTGACACCCGGCGCACCAGCGAACCCGGTGCCGGAGTTCGTGATTATCAGTCCGGTGACCAGGCCTGTCCCAACGACCGCCGTTGCCGTCGCTCCGGTGCCGTTGCCGCCGACCAGCAACACTGCTGGCGCGCTGGTGTAGCCGCTGCCTCCGTTGGTCAGGGTCACTCCGGTTACCGTCCCAAGAGCCGGATTGATGGTCGCCACTCCAATTGCTCCGGTACCACCGCCACCAACTATCTGGACTTCGGGAACAGCCGTATATCCGCTACCGGGAGTGACCCCGATACTGGTCAGGCCGTTTATCTGGGCATTGGCGGTAGCTCCCGTTCCCCCTCCGCCGGCTATCACGACATTAGGCGTCGTCGTATACCCGGTACCACCGTTTGTAATGTTCAGGGCTACAACGCCTGATACATTAGCTGACGCCGCGGCACCGATCCCACCGCCTCCGGTGATATTGACGAGCGGCGGTGAGGAGTAGCCACTTCCCGGGCTCGTGATGGTTACGCCGTTCACGGGGCCGTTGAAGAAGTTCGCCTGCGTGTCCTGGATCGCAAAGAAGTTGTTGCTCGGATAGTTCGCGTTGAACGCTGCGTTATATGGATCCTGGGGCACTATCGGCGCCGGCTGAGATGCCGCGTAGGCCGCCGGCAGCGCCGTCTGCAGTCTGGCGAAGTTGAATCCGCTCATCCCGCCAGGGGTGGTCGAAGAGACCTGGAACTGCATCAGCGTCCTGGTGTTCGGGCCGTAGCCGAGCACCGTCGAAGGCGCGCCTCCGGTGGTGGTCTGGTCCGGGTTGCCGGTGTAGTAGTCGTAGCGTGGATCGAAGGCCGGCACCGGAGCCGGAGAGTCGTTGTAGAGGATCAGCTTGGAGCCGTCGGGCACCTGCGAGAAGTCGACGATGACGTCGGCTCGCTCGGCCGGACCCAGGTAGAGCGTCTTGTTCAGGATGTTCAGGACCACTATGCTCCTGCGGTTGTAGTCGAAGCCGACAGGCGTGTTAGGCAGCTCCGTGGCCTGCGGCAGGAATCCGCCTTCAGATCCGATCTGGATGAAGTTCGGGCCGACGGCCTTGGGGTCGGGGACCCCTCCGTCTCTGCCGTCAGTCGGCCATGTGGTCGGCAGTCCCGCGTTGGGGTCAGCGTTCACCATCGGCACCTCACCCGCATTGCCGTCGGCAAGGGTCCCGTCCGAGGGGTTCCACATCTGCCCGTTCGACTTGGCGAAGTACATCTGCAGGTTAAGGAACCTGTCGTTGCAGGCGTTCAGGATGCGGAACCGGTACGCCTTGGGCCCTACCTTCACGAACGGGTAGGCTGTGCCGTTGACCACCGGTGTGTCCATGAAGCCTTCGGGCACGATCGACGGATTAGGCGTCCCGGGGATCACTGGTGGCTCCCAGGGCCCGTTGGCCTGGTAGGGGTTGGCAACAGGGCCGTTGACGAGGCCCGTGAACGGCGGCCAGAACCATGGCCCGTAATCCCATCGTCCCATCGCGTTCGCGCCTGAGGGGTCAAACGGGTTCTGGTTCGGCATGTATACGTGTGGGAACCACAGGTTGCCCTCGCCGCCGTACTTGGTCTTGTCCCAGGTCGGGTCCTCGGCCTGCAGTTGCGCGTCGTTCGGTACGAAGGTCTTGTCCTGGATGACCAGCGGTATCTGGTCCGCGGGTATCACGTTGTTGGTGATCAGCGACTGCTCCGCCGAGTCCTGCACGAGGTACGGAGCCGCCTCGCCGGCATACACGTTCAGTCTCGTGATGCCGTACGCGTGGTCGTGGTAGAACATCAGCCTCGCGCTCTGCTGGTTGGTGTAATAGAACGTCTGGGTGCCGTCACCGATCACCGGCTGCGGCATGTCCGGGACGTTCTTGACGCTCACTCCCTGCGGATATGAGGTCGTCTCGCCAGCCGGCGTGATCCACTGGTGCATCGTGCCGTCGCTGATCCACGGGGTGTTGCCTCCATGCAGGTGGATGACAGCGCGGTTCTGAGTGTAGCTACCGCCGGACGGGCCATCGCCAGCGCCCATTACCGAGGTATCGACAGGGATGAACAGGTTGCCTCCGACACCTGTGGGAAGGCTGTTCCTGAACTTGACGCGCACCGGAACGTCCCTCTGTGCGATTATCGCCGGGCCGAGGTAGCTGTACCTGTTGTCGGGGCCGTTGGTCTGCCTGTATCCCCTCAGCAAGGTCGGGGGCAGGTCTTTGTGCAGCTGCTCCGTGTACTGACCGAGTTCGATCTCGTAGTAGTCATCACCCGGGAAGCTGGTCTTGTCCGGGACGGCCACCGGGATGTACTGTCCAAGGTCGTTCGCGTTCGTGGCGCCCAGGCCAGGCAGTGAGTCGATGAACTTCCTCATTCCCGTACCGGGCACGGCGGTCGCGCTCGTGGTGAACGTATAGCCGATGACGTCATGTCCCCCCGTCCATATTCCGTGGTAGTTGAAGTACATCGGTCGCTCCGCCAGGATCGGCTCACCGTTGGTCGACGTGACGTTGATCGAGAAGTCGTGCGCCGGGTCGTTGCCGGTGCCTATCAGGGTCTTCGGTGTCACGGTCCTGCGGCTGCTGCCGGGAACGGTCAGGCTTTCGGACACCGTCGTCGCGTCACCCTTCATGTAGGTGAGGGTGACCGTGGCGTCCAGTATGCCCGGGTTCTGGATGCAGACGTAGGGGTCGAAGCCGGGCCTGCAGGTGCCTTCAGCGAAATCGAAGGTGGTCTGCGTAGACGTCGCGCCTACCACGTCGTGGCCGCCTGTCCACTGGCCCTGGTAATTGAAGTACATCGGCCGCTCGGCGACTATGTTCTGGTTGTTGGTGCACGCGACCGCCGCCGAGAAATCGTGTACGGCGTCGTTCGCGCTTCCGAGGACCGTTACCGGTGTCACCGTCTGTCTCGAGTTCTTCGGTACGGTCAGCTTCTGGGTCGCGGTGTTGCTGTCACCCTTCATGTACGTGATAGTCACGGCGGCATCTGTCGACCCCGGGTTCTGGATGCAGATGTAGGGATCGAAGTTCGGCCGGGTGGTGCCTTCCGCGAAGTAGAAAGTCGGTGCAGGCGCGGTCGCTCCCACTACATCGTGGCCGCCCGTCCATGCTCCCTTGTAGTTGAAGTACATCGGGCGCTCTGCAACGATCGGCTGGTTGTTTGTGGACTCCACTTTGAACGAGAAGTCGTGGGCCGCGTCGTCCGCGGTACCCAGCTTGATCCTGGGGTCAACGGTCACGCGGGAGTTCTTCGGGACCGTCAGCTGCTGGGTCGCGGTGCTGCCGTCACCCTTCATGTAATTGATGGTAACGTCCGAGTCCACTCCACCGGGGTTCTGGATGCAGATCCAGGGGTCGAAGCCGGGGCGGCAGGTTCCCTCTGCAAACCACCAGGCGTTCTGCGGAGCGGTCGCGCCGACAACGTCGTGGCCGCCGGTCCATATTCCGTGATAGTTGAAGTACATCGGCCGCTCGGCCACTATCTGCTGGCCGTTGGTGCACTGGACGGTAGCCGAGAAGTCGTGCGCCGCGTCTTCCGCGCTGCCCAGCTTATCCTTGACGTTTATCGTGGAGCGGGAGCTCTTGACGACCGTCAGGGTCTGGGTGTCAGTCGTGCCGTTACCCTTCATGTAAGTGATCAGTACGTTCGCGTCGACCAGTCCCGGGTTCTGGATACAGAAATATGCGTCGAAGTTCGGCCGGGTGGTGCCTTCGGCGAAGTAGAAAGTAGGCGCGGGGTTGTTCGCAAGTTCAGGCAGTGGGCTGTTCGCGTAGTTAGGGTAAGGACCGAAGTAATCCGGCGTCCCTCCCGGCGTGGGGGTGAGTCCCTGCTGATTCCCCTGCCCTGCTTTCAAGCCCTTTGACTGATTGTTGTTGGCCGCCTGTTCTCGCTGGGCGGTAGTCATCTTCGGCATGTCAGACATTCGGGCAGTCGTTCCGCCGGTGGCGTTCATGGGGTCACTTTTGGCCGCCGCGGCCGCCTTGGCGGTCTTGGCCGGCGGTTTGCCCCGGGCTAAGAGGGGGCTGGTGCCGAAGACGAGAGCTACGACCAGCAACAGGCATATGAGTAGGGATATTCTTCGCACCTTCACGGCACAACCTCCGAGTAGCGCCCGCCGGCCGGCTGGCAGGCTTTCTATCTGGCTTATCCTTGCCGCATTTCTGCGCGCTATTTGATAATCCTGCACAAGAAAAACGAATGATTCCATGAGAATTATCAGCCAGAGTCAACACGATCGGAGCAGGTCGGTCAAAAAGGGAAGTAAATACTGGAGGCTGGAGACATGCTGAAAGCGCGCGTGGTACTCCGGCTTCGACTCCTTCTTCGGCTTCTTTTACGCCGTGATCTGCCCGGCTTTTTGAGCACGAAGTCCTGAAAAGGGGGGGGGTCGTGAGCCTCCTGAAGTATCTGGAAAGGTCGAATCAGCTTCAGCGAAGCTTGCTTGCCCCGGTGCTCTTAAAAAATGAATTCGCCGGTGCAGGTGCCTGTCTCGTTCATGAGGCAGCCTTCCGGCTTCGGGTTCAGCTGGACCTGTATTCCTATCGCCTCGATCCAGCACTCGATGCGATACAGGACGCCGCAGTCGTATTCCCCAGCGCGGCCGAGCTGCGTCATGCTCTTGAACGCGAAGCACCCGCCCGGCTCCCACTCCCAGCGGAAGGCATTTTCACCGGAGCGCTCTATGCTCAGGGAATTCAATACGGAGTCGGGCATTATCAGGCCGAGGCCGGCCGACACGAAATCCATCAGGACGTCGAAATCCCTCAGGTCTTCCGGACTGACGTCGAGTACCTTCATGGTGCGCCGGGTCTCGAATGGCGCCATCGCCTTGATCGCGGCTTTGTTCAGGGAATTCGCGGACTCCATCCCGAGCTCCGAGGCGACGCTGAAGAACCACGCTCCGTCATGCGTCAGCCACCCTTTGCCGAGCAGTTCGCGCAGCTCGTCTTTGCTCACTTCTTTCGGATCCCGCATGTGCTGGCCTCCCCGCGTGACTGGGGTCAGGTCTTGAATCGTGAATAGATCAAACCCGTCCCTGTCCGACACGGTATCTCGCCCGGATTCACGATTCAAGACCTGACCCCACTGATGTGCGCCGATCAGTGGTTTCATCCGATGTGCGACTGAGAGTCGCACCTTGAATAATTGGTGATTAATAATCGGCGATCAGAGTTCTCCCTTGGGAGATTCTTCCTTCGGAGGCTCTTCCTTCGCGGAGCCGCGCTTCTTCCCGCTCGGCTGGCGCATCTTCTTGAAGAATTCCGGGTCCGTGCAACCGTGGCAGGGGGCGTTGGCGCCGATGCACCAGTTCACGTCCTCGTTCCAGAGGCGCGAAGGGCAGTCTCCCTGCGTCTTCGGCCCCATGCACCCGAGCTTGAGAAGGCAGCGGTCCTCATCGGGCGTCGAGTCGTTCCAGTCCTCGAGAAAGCGCTTCTCCTTGAACGCCGGAAGCCTTTCGCAGAGCTCGTGAATGGTCGAAGTATAGAAGCTCTTGACGCGCCCCATCTCATCGAGCTCGGGCAGGTCCGCTTCTCCCAGTATCCAGTTCAGGGCGAACTCGATAGTTCCGATCAGCCACTCCGGGTGCGGCGGGCAACCCGTGATGTTGATGATCGTCTTGGCCGGGTCGATCTTTCGCACCACCTCGGGGACAGGAGTCGCGCCCGTCACCTCCGAGATCGACATCGGCATGCCCCCGAACGAAGCGCAGTTGCCTACCGCGACCACCGCCGCTGCGTCGGGGACCAGCTCGTTGACCCACTCCTCGATTGTCTTCTCGTTCGGGACCGTGTTGCCGAACAGTGACATCTCGCCCGTTCCCAGGCCGAGGGTGCAGAAACTTGCGAACTCTCCCGTGGGAATCGCGCCCTCTACCACCAGGATGTACCTGCCAGGCCGCTCTTCCCCGACGTCACTCAAGCTCCTTGTGGCGACATTCCCCGATGCGGCCATCAGGTCAGGCTGGTACCTCAGCGAGATCTTGTCGTAGCCGAGGTCCGCGGGGTCGAACTCGTCGCTATCGATCAGCGCGCAGGTGCACCCAGTGCAGTTCTGGCCCTGTATCCAGACCACCGGGGCCTTCCCGCTCATGAGCTCGACGGCGTGCGCTCCGAGGTCCGGCGTGAACGGCACGGGCATGTTCACATTGGCCATGCTCGTTCTCAGGCGCGCCTTGAAGGCCTGCCATCCCTTTTTTTCGCTCACGTATCACTGCTTTGTTGAGAGCCGGCGAAGGTAAGCCGGCCGCCTCCCCGCCGTTTTTCCGGCAGAAGATCGGCGGAGTCCTCGACGATGTTCCCTGAATTAGACCATGTTCCGCGCGCTCTGAAAACCGCGCCTGTCATGAGGATTCCACGCAGCGACACGGCGGGCGGTCTGATATTATTGCCCGAAACCCGGAGGCGCCGATGGAGAACACCCCGGCAGAGCACGGAAAATATACGCGGCTGGCGTCACTGATCGTCGGTTACTTTGCCATAGGGCTCGATTCCTACCTTGTCATACTGGCCCTGCCGGCCATCACCAGGGGTATGCGGATCAGCTTCGACGACGCCGGCTGGATACTATCCTTCTTGTCGGGCGCCAGTGCTCGGTCCTGATCTCGGGTCGTGGCGGCGACAAGTACGGTCGGAAGCGCCTGTTCATGCTAGGCGCAGCCCTTTTCGGCTTTGGGGCGATCTTGAGCACCATCGCTCCCTCCTACGTCGTACTCCTCCTGTTCCGCCTGTTCCAGGGTTTCGCCGCGGGCATGATGGAGGCGAACTTCCCCGCGCTGGTGACAGTCAGCTTCCCGTCGGAGCAACGGGGCAAGGCCCTCGGCATTGCCTCGGCGTCCATAGCTCTCTCCGCGCTCGTCGGCGTAGTCGCGAGCGGGTTGATAATCGACGCTTTCGGCTGGCGCTGGATCTTCATCGCCGTCGTCCCGTTCTGCGCGGCCGCCGTACCCCTGTGTCACTACCTCGTCCCGGAGAGCAAAGGGCTGAGAGCCGGCCCGCGAGACGTGCGCGGGTCACTGCTGCTCCTCGGCAGCCTGGCCACGTTTGCTATCTTCCTCGCCTATGGAACCCAGGAGAGCTGGGGCTCTCCGATGACCATCTGGTTCCTGTCCATCACGGGCCTGTTCGTGATACTTCTCTACATTCAGGAGAAGAGGCACCGGACGCCGCTCCTCCCGGCCAAGCTGCTGAGGGAACCGGTCTTTCTGATCAGCATCCTCACTTATCTCGCAGTCGTGACGGTGCAGATGCTCGTCTACCTGACCGCGCCGTTCTTCCTCGATTACTACATGGGCCTCACGAACCACGGGGCCGGCTTCATCCTGGTGATCGCCCTTGGCGCGACGATGCTTCTGCTCGTACCGAGTGGTATCGCCGCCGACTTCATCGGCACTAGGCCGCTCGAGACGGCGGGGATCGTGATGATAGCCATTGGTCTCGGCGTGCTGGCGTTCGCCGGGGACCGAATCACGATGGCGTCACTCGTAGTAGGGCTGGCCCTTTTCGGCGCCGGAGGCGGCCTCTTCGCGTCCCCGAACTACAGCGCCATCATGGGGAGCGTTCCAAAGGCATCGCTCGGTGTCGCCGGCGGGATCTACGGGACCGTGGAGACCATGGGCGCGTTCTTCGGCTTCGCGCTGTCGGACGCGGTGCTGGGTCGCTGGGCCGATGTGCAGGGCTTCCCCGCGGGTGAGAGGCTCGCGCTTTTCAACGCCGACTTCCACGGAGCGATCCGGCTCGTCTTTTTCGCCGGTTTCATCGTGGCGATAATCGCCCTGGGGATCCTCTCCGCCAAGTACTGGTCGAGCTCGAGGACGGGGCTCGTGCCGGCCCGCAAGGCTAGCACTTCGTTCTAGCCCGGCCACCAGCGGAAAAATTCGGAACTTCGTGTTCGGGAAGCCCGAAGGGGGACCGGAGTCCCCCTTCGATGCGTCGCCTCTACCCTTTGCTGCTTTCGGGTAGGTTTCTTTGCCGGATGTCGGGTTCCTGTAGTTATTTTGCGGCCAATTCCGCGGGTGGACCTTGGGCCCTGTTCCGGGCAGCCGTCCAGGGCAGAGGGCCGACTTCTCAGGTCATGGGCGGTGGCCTGAAACGGCTTCCCATCAGTGTGCCCCGGGAGCCTCCCGAGTGACGACGCCTTGCCATTGATGCACTTGCGTGACAATTGTGCTATCATCCTCTCGAGCGATAGTTCTTAGGTAGAAGTTTTTTTTGTCCCGAGAATCGAATCTCGGGGCATTTTTTTTGCACAAAGGGGGTGCAGAAGAATGAAGATATATGTTGGAAACCTCAGCTACTCAACGACTGAGGCGGACATCCGGGCGGCTTTCAGCCAGTTCGGCACTGTTGATTCAGCTGACGTGATCATGGATCGCGGCACGGGAAGGTCGAAGGGATTCGGCTTTGTCGAGATGAGCAACGACGCCGAGGGGCAGGCAGCGATCGACGGCCTTAATGGCAAGGACCTCGATGGCCGCAGCCTGAACGTGAACGTGGCGAAGCCCAGGGAGGAGCGTCCGCGCCCCTCGTCCAGGTACTAGGGCTCGATGTGTACCGGTCCGGCGAATTCGGATTCGTCTTCGCCGGCCTGGTTTCACAAAAGGCCTAATCTCCACACCATGCTCCATTGGAGCAATCTTCTCGCAGAAATCTCAACTCGTTTCGCCCGAGACAGTGTTAACATGTCCCGCAAGTCTGAACCAGGTGTTGCCCGCCACTGGCTGCCATTTGAAATCAGTCTCGATGCTACGGGAGGACGGATGAAGAAGGCCGCGATCCTCATGATCCTGACCGTGCTTCTGATCGGGGTAATGGCCGGCTGTTCCAGCAGTCCGAAAACCACCGGATATACGAAGCAGGACGTGCAGAACCTCGTCCAGAAAGCCTACGACTACGCGAAAGCGAACGGTAAAGAGAAAGCCCTCAAGGAGTTCATGAACCCGACGGGTCCTTTCGTGAAAGGCGAGCTCTATATCTATGCGTATGATTTCCACGGGACTGTCATCTCTCACGGCGGGGACCCGACCCTGGTCGGCAAGAACATCATCCGCTACAAAGATCCGAACGGTGTGATGGCCGTTGCGGAGGCCGCGAAGCTGGCGAAGACCAGAGGCAGCGGCTGGATGACCTGCATGTTCCCGAATCCGACCACCAAGCAGCAGCAGAAGAAGCTCATCTACGTAAAGAAGGTCGACGACAACTGGTTCCTGGGATCGGGCCTGTACCAGTAACTGCGGGCGCAACTACGAGTTCCTGTCGATCTCAACCCCTGACATCAGCCATCCATAGACGGTGAGCCTGATAAAGGCTACATTGCGCTTGAACAACTAAATCCTTCATCATGAAAAGAGAAAAACGATCCAGCGATCTGATTCCGTGGCAAATCCCTTGACCGGCGGGAGGTTGTGATGGAGAAGCTCAAAGAAAAAGAGATCAAGCTCGGCGGCATCTCGGGCAACGTATTCGTCAGCAGGAACGAGTACGGCATCCCCCTGATACGGGCTGACAACTACGACGACCTCTTCTTCGGGCTCGGATGGATACACGCATACGACCGTCCTGTCGAACTGGAACTGACCAGGCTGATCGCCAGGGGAGTGGGCGCCGAGCATCTGGATGGGTCCGAGGAGCTCGTGGCAAGCGATACATACATGCGCCGCTACAACATGTGGGGACACGCTCAGGAGCAGGTTGGTGCGCTCGAGCCTGAAGCGCTCGCGATGGTCGAGAGGTACTGCGCGGGGCTGAACTACGTGATCTCAAATGGCAGGCGGCCGTTTGAGTTCCGTCTCCTCGGTCACAAGGTCGAGCAATGGGAGCCGGCCGACTGCATAATGATGACTAAGCTGATCGGGCTTATCGACATGACCGAGACCCAGGGCTGGGTGGAGAAGTTCATCGTGCAGTTGATCCAGCAGGGGGTATCCCTCGAGCAGCTCAGAGAGATGTTTCCATACCTGACCGACGAGCCGTCCGGGGAGTTCCTGGACATAATCGGGAAGATCAGGCTCTCTGAGCCGATTGTCCCCGAGACGCTCGCGTGGCAGTCGCTGCCGCGACTCAAGGCGAGCAACAACTGGGTGGTCGCCGGCTCGCGCAGCAAATCGGGCAAGCCCATCCTCTGCGGCGACCCTCACCTCGACACCGCGAGGCTCCCCGCTATCTGGCAGGAAGTCATGATGCGCGCGGGCGATTTCTGGTACGCGGGTTGCACGATCCCCGGGATACCATTCCCCGCGCTCGGGAGGACCGCCGACATCGCCTGGTCACCGACGTACGGCTACATGGACGTCATCGATTTCTTCGTCGAGGAGGTGCGGGACGGCCGCTACCGCCGGGGGGATGAGTGGCGCGATTTCGAGGTCCGCGAGGAGACGGTAAAGGTCAAGAAGGGTGAGCCGAGGACCGTGCGCTTCTACGAAAACGAGCACGGGGTCCTGGACGGCGACCCCTCCGAGGATGGCTACTACCTCTGCATGGCATTCACGCTGGGGAAAGGCCGGGGTGCCGACACCATGAACCACGGCGCGGCGCTCCTCAACTCGAAGACCGTCGCCGAGGCGATGCCGCACTTCGCGGCCATAGACTTCTGCTCGCAGAACTGGGTATCGGCCGACGCAGAGGGCAACATCGGCTACGCCCAGAGCGGCAGGAGCCCGGTTCGCGCCGATGGCTGCAGCGGCCTTCTTCCGATGCCCGGGTGGGACGAGGCGTACGACTGGAAGGGGATCCAGCCCGTGGACATGAACCCGTCCATGTTCAACCCGCCTGAGGGGTATATCGCCACGGCAAACCAGGACATGAACGCCTACGCGAAGTGCAGGGTCTGCACCCTTCCTATGGCCGACTACCGTGCAAGGCGGATCCGTGAAATGCTCGCCTCGCGCGACGACCACGATGTCGAGTCGATGAAGGCCATGCACTACGACCTCTATTCAAAGCATGCTGAAGATTACATGCCGCTCGTCAGACCCCTGCTGCCGGAAGGGCCAACGGGTGACCTGCTACGGGACTGGGACCTGCGCTACGCGAGCGACTCGACCGCGGCGACCGCATTCGAGAACATCTTCTTCGAGTACGTGAGGCTCGTCTTCGGGGAACTCAACTTCGGCTCCGACGTGGTGGGCCACCTCATGGACCAGACCATCATATTCTCCGATTTCACCATCAACTTCGACAACGTTCTGCTGAGGGAGGAGTCCGAGTGGTTCCGCGGCGAGCCGCGCGAGAAGCTGCTTCGCAAGGCCGTCGAGCGGGGCCTCACCCTCGAAGCTCCGCCGTGGGGTTCCACGCGCATGGTGATGATGAACAACCTGGCGTTCGCGGGCAGGCTCCCGAAGTTCCTGGGCTTCGACTACGGCCCCATCGAGATAATCGGGAACCGTGCAACCATACCTCAAGGTCAGATATTCACCACGTTAGGGGGCAGGAAGGCGACGTTCTCTCCGACGTTCAAATTCGTCACCGACTTTCGAGACGACTTCATCAACAGCACGATGGCCGGAGGGCCGTCGGACCGCCGCTTCTCGAAGTGGTACACCTCGGGGATCTCAGACTGGATCGCGGGCCGCTACAGGGTGATGAAGCCTTAACGAACAGGGATGGAGCGGGAAACGCGGCTCGTTCAAAGTACGCACGGACCGCCATCGGGTGCGCGACCTCGATCGGTTGGTCTCTGCCTTCCCAGCCGGGACACCCCTTGACCTTCTGATTCCAATAACTTAACATATTTGTTAAGTATCATGGAACAGTCACTTGCGGAGCGTCTCGCTCGCGAACTGAAGATCGACGTGACCCAGGTAGTCAGGGAATACTGGGAAGTCGCCCTGTTGAACCGGCTCTTCGAATCCACCCGCGGGAGAGACCTGGTGTTCAAAGGCGGCACGGCCTTGCGGCTGGCATATGGCTCGCCGCGTTTCTCGGAGGATCTCGACTTCACGTTGATCGAGGACACTTTGGGCGCGGTATTCAAAGACCTGGCGGGAAGTCTCGTCAAGCCGTTCGCCTCCGCGGACATTACAGACCTGGCCGCTAAGCGATGGACGTACCTTTGCGAGATCAGGATCACCGAGGCTTACCTGGCACAGCCTTTTCGAATCAAACTTGAGATCTCGAGACGGCCGGCTGTCGACTACAGAAGCGAGCTGCGCCTGATAACCTCCCCCACAACCCCCATGCAGGCTCTTGGCAGGGTCGCTACACTCGAGCAGTTGTTCCGGGACAAACAGGACTGCATCCGAGACCGGGCCGCACCCAAGGATGTCTTCGACCTGTGGTTCATCTCCCAGAAGATGGGAATCCGATATGAGCCACCCGAGACGAAGTTGACTGCCAGAGAATTGAAGCGCGAACTCGCCAAGTATCTTCCTTCCGACTATCACAGGGTGATCGGAGAACTGCTTTGAAAGATACGGAGCTGATCAGAAGCCTCAAATCGACATCAAAGGCGTTCTTCACGATTTCAGATCTTGAAAAGATCACGGGATTGGAACGGGCGAGCCTGTACGTCTCGCTGAACAGGTGGGTCAAGAAAGGTGTTCTCGAGCGAGGCGGAAGGAACGTCTACGTCATCGCCGGCGAACCGGTTAAGCTAGAGGCGATCGCCGGGCAGGCCTACTTCCCCTGCTACCTGTCGTTCGAATCGGCGCTGTCACGGTTCGGCGTGCTGAACCTCGTGCCATATTCTCTTACGTTTGCGACCACCAGGAAGACGAAATCGGTGACCCTCTTGAACAGGAGCGTGGACTACAGGCACCTGAAGTCAGAGCTTTACTTTGGATTTACTCAGGAACAAGGGTTCTATATCGCCGAACCGGAAAAGGCTTTGCTCGATCTCGTTTACTTCGCCTCGTTCGGGAAGACGTCAGTCCCGCTGGATGAACTCGACCTGAGATCTCTTTCCGCCCGGACTCTTAAGGAATACTCCAGGCGATTCCCGCAAAGGGTAAGCGCGGCGCTCAAGCGATTGGGGTAGATATCGGGGCGGGAAGCAGGTTCAGTCCTCGATGCCGGCGATGCGCTTTGCCAGCGCGACCTTCTCGTCGAGGTCGACCGTCCTCGATATCATGACGCGCTGTGCCTGCGGCGAGCCGGCACCGTGGATGCTCTCCGTCAGGTAAGCGGCGGCGCCGCAGCCCATGGTCATGTTTTCTATGAACTTCATGATCTTTATCCGGTCGATGGTGGCGACCCCTTCCCTGCCCTTGAGGTACTTCTCGAGGTAGGGGCGATCTCCGGGTTCTCGAAGTCTTTCTGAGACGGCATCGTCACCACCAGCCCGCCAGCGATGTCCTGCAGCAATCTCGCGATCTCGAACGGGAACCGTGTGACATTCAGCTTGCAGACGTTGGCGAGCAGGCCGTCCACCATGTAGCCTCCCCCTGAGATCGCCTCGCCCCTGGTGCCGCAGGCCACTCCACAGCAGAACATCGTCTCGTTCAGGTGGACCATCTCGGTTATCTTGTCGCGTACGTGACTCGCCCGATCTGTGCCCTGGTATTCGGCAACGAGTTGAGCGGCGCCGATCAGCACGTCGCCTATGCCGGTCTTGCATCCGCCATAGCTCTGCCGGTGGAACGCGGCGAACCTCTCAACCAGCGGGCCGCAGTACTCCGTCTTCATGTCGAGGAACACGCGCTCCGCCGGGACGAAGACGTCATCGAATATTATCAGCGACTCCTGGCTGCCGTAGCCGGGGTTGCCCGTATCGAGTGGGCTGTCCTCCAGCTTGCGTGTGTTCGAGGGCTGGCGGCCGGCAATGTAAGTTATCCCGGGTGCGTCGGCCTGAATAGCAAACGCCACCGCGTACTCTTCTTCGCCCTCCCTCATGGCCATGGTGGGTACGACCAGTATCTCGTGGGAGCTGAGGGATCCGGTCTGGTGCGCCTTCGCGCCGCGCACTACGATGCCTTCGGATGTCCGGTCGACGATGTGAAGGAACAGGTCCGGGTCTTTCTGCTGGCCGGGACGAAGTGACCGGTCGCCCTTCACGTCGGTCATCCCCGCGTCAACGACGAGGTTCTCTTCCTGCACGTAAGCGAGGTAGTCCTGGAACCTGCTGTGGCTGCTGTCGCCGCAGGCGGAAGCGCATTCGTGGGTGACAGAGTACAGGGCGTTGAGCCCATCCATCCCCCCGCAGCGCTGGAAACATGTCGAGGTTCTCCTGCCGAGGAGCCGAAGCATGAGCACTTTCTTGACGAGGTCGTCGGTACTCTGATGGATGTGCGTGAAACGACTCGTCCGCTTGCCCGTAAGGTGTGACCTGGCGAAGAGGAGCTCCTCCGCCTCGGGTTCATCGCCAACGTTGTAAGTCTCCGCGACCGAGTTGGTGCTGGGCCGTATCACGGGGTGATCGACAGTGTTCGAGCACTTCTCGCCAAGTACATAGATGTTGCGATCGAGCTTACGCAGGCTCTCCAGGTAGCTGTCGGGGTCATCGATCTTCATGAGAGCGTCTCCTTAAGGACTCCCCTTGCTACGGTGCCAAGCCGCCAGCCATCGAGTGAAAGTGCCGGTTGGCGATGATGGCCGAAAGCTACAACTCGACAGCCCGTTGCCTCCTGGACACCTGCGCGAAGGCTATGCGCCCTGTGCGTTACTTCTTGACCCCGCTCGGGTACACGACCTTGATCAAGGGGGCCACGATTTTTGTCGCCTCGTCAGACTCGTTGTCCGACTTGTTGCACATGACCACGAAGGTCGCGTCCCGGTCCGGGTTATATAGCATCACGCTGTTGAACCCGAATATAGAACCGTTGTGGCCCCAGAATCCGCCCATGTCGGCGATCCCCAGCCCGTACCCTACCCCTTTGCCCATTACGACCGTTTTCATCTGTTCATCATGCATGCTCTTGTCCAGAAGTTTCCCCGAAACCAAGGCTTTTACCCAGGTCTTAACATCGTAGAGATTGGACACCATAGCACCGCCGCCCCACGGTATCGCGGGATTGACCCTCGTGTAGTCCACCAGTTTGCCGTTCTGGAGCACGTAACCCTTCGAATGCGCGCCGGTGATATCCGGCGTGGTCGGGAACTCGGTCTTGTCCAGGTTCAGCGGCTTGATGACCTGATTCGTGACCTCGTCCTCCAGCTTGTTTCCCGTGACCTTCTCGATTATCAAGCCCGCTATCTCGTAGTTGGTGTCCGAGTAATGGCATCCCTGCCCCGGCGGGAAGTAATTGTCGTGCTTGTTCGCTATCTCTATCTCCTGCTCGGGGGTTATCGCCATGAGCGGGTCGGCGGTGAAATCCGTGCCGAACTGTTCGTCCTCCGTGAAGCTGTAGGTCCCCGAGGTCATCTGCAGGTTCTGCCTGACGGTGATATTGTCCGCGTCCTTTACAATGGGGACATACTTGCTCAGCTTATCGTCGAGCGAGACTTTACCCTCCTGAACGAGTTGAAGCAGTACGGTGGCCACAACAGTCTTGGTATTGCTCGCGATGCGCACCTTATCGGCGGTGTTCATTGCGGTACCCTTGTCGATGTCCGCCTTTCCAAACGACTTCACCCATACGCCTTGAGGCGTCCATATCCCGACGATCACGCCTGGAATATTTCCCTTGGACATCGCAGTCTGTACGATGTCCTCCATCTGTTTTACCTGCGTGGAGCTGAACGAAGGCGGCCCGCAGGACGCACACGAGAGCACCAGTGAGAACGACAGTATTACCAGGATCACTGCTGCCAGGTATTTGTGACTCATCCCAAACCCCCTGATTTCCCGTGACATGACCTGCAAAAGATCTTCGTCTCAATCAGATGAAGCGGGCTCGTCCGCCGGATCATTCTTCGCCGGAAGCCTCTTCTCAATCTCCCAGATGCAAGCTCCGCTCATTATATCGGCTTGAGGGAGCGAGACGGACCTGGAGCGGGAAACCCGGCTCGCTATTAAGGCGACATCGATCAGTGCCAGGCAACAAGGCTCTTTTCATCATCAATCTTCCGTGACCTACGACCAAAGGACTGCCAATTCAAAAGGAGCGAAGAGTTGATGGAAGGCCCTCGAGCGTCATCGAAGACGGCCTCGACCGGAACGCGGCAGCGACGACTCTGAGAAAGAGAAACAGGGCGTTGGGCCTTGGAAATCAGCTGAGCTGTTATACTGATGGTGTCGGCCTCTCTAGCTGGTAAATGCCAGCTACATGGAGAATCTCGGGTTTTACAGATGAACCGAATCTACTGGTGTTCATGTGCGTTTTACCTGGTAAAGGTGCCCACCTGCCGGTGGGCTTCACAATGGGAGGAATAAGATGCGTAGAGTCCTGTCACTCTTAATCGCGGTTTCCGTGCTCGTCTCTCTGCTCGCGCTCGCGCCAATGGCCGGGGCCGCGACACCGACCGGATGGACGAAGATCGCGGATAAGGGGATCGACAACCCGAACATCGCGCTCATGTTCCCCTCCGTCGAGTTCCAGGGCAAGCTCTATTTCTGGGTGCCTTTTATCGGCGGAACTGATGCAGTGCCTGTCTGGTCATATGACGGGACGACCTTCTCCAAGGCCGCGCTGGACGGCTTCGGCGACCCCAACAACATAATTCTGAACAGCGGTATCGTGTACCAGGATCATCTCTACATGGGCACCGGGAATATGGGTGGTCTTGGCCAGGTCTGGAGGACGGCGGACGGGACTACGTGGGAGAGAGTAGGCCAGACCACATTCACGACCCCGAACCAATCGAATGCCCAGCTTCTCGGGGAACAGGGTGGCAAGCTTCTCATCGGCCTAGAAGACTACACCGTCGGGGCTCAGGTATGGGCCTACGACGGGACTGACCCCGGTTCTCCCTCCGCCTTTACCAGGGCCAACAACGATGGCTTCGGCCTGAACGTCAGCCCCAGCGTGATATGCTCCGAGATCTCGAATGGCGCACAGTTCGACGGCCGCGTCCAGGTTTGTGCCAACCTCTACGACGTCAACAACGGGAACTTGATTGGCTTCGTGCCATTGGAGTACAGGGGTGGCAAGAACTGGGTGCAGACCGCGCAGAACAACTTCGGAGATGCGAACAACATCAATGGTGTTTCCTTGATGGCGACGGTCGGCGGCGCGGCTTACGCCGGGACCCAAAACTATTCGGGAGGCCAGCTCTGGAAGCTGGACGACTCGGGGTGGAACAGGGTGCCGACCGGCGGCATCAACCCCGCTCAGTCCAACTTCGTCGTCCCTGCCGCCCTCGGCGACCAGCTCGAGGTGTGCACATCGATGTTCAGCACAGACGGCACGCCAGTAGGCCCGGCCCGGGTCTACCTGCAGAACCCGGACGGCTCTTTCTACCTGTGGATAGACCAGTTTGACGACCCGGTCAACATGGTCATCGTAGCGTCCGAGTTCAAGGGTCAGTACGTAGCGGGGGCAGGAAACCTGGCCGGCTTCCAGGTGTGGACCTCACCGATCCCTCTGCCCACTCCGGCCACTGCTTTCTACTTCGCGGAAGGCACCACCCGCACCAACTTCCAGGAGTACCTGTGCCTGGGCAACTCCGGTGACCAGGCGGCGATCGCCAGCGTAACCTACATATTCACTGACGGCACCACCAAGGACGCGAGCTACACCGTGCCCGCGAACTCCCGTTACACCGTGGACGTGAACAGCGTGGTGGGGCTGAACAAGGACCTCTCACTCAAGGTCCTGGCAGACAGCCCCGACCTCGTGGCCGAGCGTCCGATGTACTTCAACTACAACGGGGTGTGGACAGGAGGCTCCGACGCCGTAGGTGCCACCGCTCCTGACACCAAGTGGTACTTCGCCGAAGGCACTACCCTGCCTGAGTTCGACCAGTACGTGACCGTCCTCAACCCGGGTAGCACCATGGCCGGACTCACATTCCACTACATGGTTGAAGGAGAAGGCCAGAAGGATGTTACGGCTCAGGTGGGCCCCAATACCAGGGCCACTTTCAAGACAAGGGACCAGATCGGAAACGGAAAGAACGTGAGCCTCTACCTGGAAAGCTCTTCTGACGTAGTCGCGGAGCGCCCCATGTACTTCAACTACCTGGGACTGGCCGCCAACAACTGGACGGGCGGACATGACGTAGTGGGGACCAACTCCCCGAACACGGACTGGTACTTCGCTGAGGGCACCACGCGCAAGAACTCCGTGGACGGCGCCTTCGAACAGTGGCTCTGCCTGCAGAACCCGGGAACATCTCCAATCACCGTGAACGCCACATATCAGCTGGCGGTGGGGCAGGGTGACCCCATTTCCAAGTCCTACAAAGTCCCGGCACAGCAGCGTCTTACTGTTTCGGTGAACAGGGAGATAGGGCAGGACAAGGACTGCAGTGTTTATCTCCACTCAGGTTCCGTTTTCATCGCCGAGCGCCCCATGTACTTCAGCTATCACGCCTATGCATGGACCGGTGGACACGATGTGCTGGGAACCAACTCCGCTGCCACCACCTGGTTCTTCGCGGAAGGTACCACCAGAGCGAACTTCGAGGAGTGGCTCTGCCTGCAGAACCCGGGGAACGGCGACGCTCATACGACCATCACCTACTACACTACCAGCGGACGGGTTATTACCAACAAGTGGACGGTGAAGGCCAATACCAGATTGACCGTAAGTGCCAACAGCGACGTCGGGCCCAACCAGGACATATCCACCAGAGTCTCATCGGACAAGCCGATCATCGTCGAGCGCCCGATGTACTTCAACTATCAAGGGGTATGGACCGGCGGCCACGACGTCGTGGGGTTCGTGCCCTCGCAATAGCGAAAACACCTGACGGGCCGGTGCGACGAACTTGGAGTCGCCCTTTTATGGAGCGGGAAAGCCGGCTGGTCGAAACTACATACATTCCCTATTGCCCTAGAGTTCGTGCTGTGAGGCGTTGTCGGTTACGAAACGGCTTTACGTTTATAGAAGACTACTTGCCGAATATACCTATTTGACCTCAATCTACACCTGGGGAACTGGGCCGTCCCAGTGATAGTTCGGGGAGAACAAATTAGCAACAAATCATTAGAAAGGCAGGGTTCCCCGGGTGGCGATTCGATGTAGAGCTAATTCCTGCCGAACTGAATGGGGTTGTCTCCTTAACGAGAACAGAGACGACGAAGTGGCAAAGAAAGAAGCCGTGGAGAACAGGGGGGCCTCTTGGAGGATGCTTGGAAGCACAAGATGTGAAGTGGGCTCTTATACAAGGCGGCTTTACACATATCGCAGTCGCGTAGCTCAGCGGGAGAGCACTGCCTTCACACGGCAGGGGTCGGTGGTTCGAACCCACTCGCGACTACCAGCAATCAAAGCCGCGTCAGAATATACCGGAAATGAATGTCGTAGAGGCATCGTATAATAAGAATGTCCCCGAGCAGCCTGACGGGAACACGCAACCGACAACGACACATGACGACCAGCGAAACAAAGATGAAACGACCCCGACAGTGGACAGCCGACTGGTGGCGAAGTGAGACACCTATCCACCGCTGGTCGCTGCTAGGGTTCACCGCGGCCGGCTTCGCCCTGCGCCTCTTCTACCTGTTCCAGCCGATACGCTACGACGAGGCGTACACCTACCTGTCGTTCGCGGCCCAGCCGTTGGCCAAGGGGTTGTCGTTCTACTCCTATCAGAACAACCACCCACTCAACACGCTGGCCACACACCTGCTGGCCAAGGTCGCCAGCCAGCCATGGGTCCTGCGGCTACCCGACCTCATCGCCGGGGTCCTCTTGGTCCCCTTGGTGTACATCGTGATACGAAAGCTCTACAACCGGAACGCGGCGTTGGTTGCGGCGGCCCTCGTGGTCCCGGCCTCCCAGCTCGTCGACTTCTCGACACAGATGAGGGGCTACTCGGTGCAGGCGCTTCTCTTTCTGGCCCTGATTCTGATAGTGCTGGCCCTGCTCAAAAGAGACAGGGTGGGCCTGTGGCTGGCCTTCATCGTGACGACGGTCTTGGGCTTTTACGAGGTGCCGACGTTCCTCTACTTCTTCCCGGTCGCCCTCGTCTTCTTTGCGGTGCAGGCGTGGCGCAAAGAGAACAGGGGAATGCTGTACCTGAAGGGAAGCCTGTACACGCTGGCGGCGGCCTTGGCCACCGTTGCGCTGTATACCCCCTTCATCCTCCGGTCGGGGCTCGACTCGCTGCTCGAAGCCACAAAACCCCTCCCTTGGCACACCTTTGCGGCCGGCGCTTTCGGAAATCTGCGGGGGATATGGCAGGGCTGGAACATCGGGTTACCGCTGGTCCTCTCCCTGCTCGTCCTGTTGGGCTTCTTCGTGGCCATGGTGTTCAACCGGCGGCTCTCCGAGTACAAGGTCGGGCTGCCCCTGATATCCGTGGCGTGGTTTTTCGCCCTCTATCTATTTCAAAGGGTCTTCCTGTATCTGAGGAACATGATTCCCTTCCTGCCCCTATACCTCGGAGCCGCGGCGGCCGGGCTCTGGTACCTCGGGACCCTGCTCAACACGGTCCTGCAAAAAGAACGGGAAAAGAAGGGCAGAAAGGCCCTCGCGGTCAGCCCGGTCACCGGTATCATCCTGTTGGTAGCCCTCGTCGTCCTGTTGACCATTCAGATAACGGCGGCCGCCACCCCGTATCAAAAGCTGGACAACGGCGCGGTAGACGTCAGCACGTTCGTAGACGCGCCAAAGGTGACGTCTTGGCTCAAGCCGGTACTCAAGCCCGGCGACCTCGTCTCGGGGTACGCGGACCTGACCTCAGCCGAGCTCCAGTATTACTTTGAGAAGGACGGCGTCCCGGTTCGTTATCTTTACCCGCTGATGCCCACGCCGGACCACCCGGAGTGGGAAGGGTGGCTCGCGAACCCGGGGGACATCCAGAGGGTCTTCTTCGTCTCAAACGAGATAGAGGTGCGTGTCTCGGGTACAAGGGTGACCGCTAGAAACATGATTGCCGCGGACGTGAGAGCCCGCAACGCCGCGGGTCTGGACATGGACAATTTCAGGAAGGTCAAGACCGTGTTCACCACGCCTTTCACCACCATCGACGAGTGGGTGAGGGTGAGGTAGACACCTTTATCTATAATCAATCAGCAGTCATATACCAGGGAGGGTATTTCATCGCTCGATAATATCCCTCCAGTATCAACCCATACAGTCCCGTTGTACTTCCATACACCATGGCCCGTCGGAGCGTGTCAACGATTTTGAGACACCTGCCTGAAAAGTTTAGGGAAATATCACCTCCTCTCCGCGCACCTTCGCCGGCTTGTTGATCCAGACCGCCAGCGGAACGACCGGCGGTT
>Ga0209539_1000101_pt1 | contig 51550 bp, 47 predicted proteins | sample BarGraNGADG00312_2_FD_184499 | JGI IMG/M metagenome (GOLD analysis project Ga0209539, IMG submission 184499) | Arctic peat soil microbial communities from Barrow, Alaska - Barrow Graham LP Ref core NGADG0011-312 (SPAdes) (version 2) | ecosystem: Environmental > Terrestrial > Soil > Wetlands >...
AAGGTGCCGCAACCGCCGGTCGTTCCGCTGGCGGTCTGGATCAACAAGCCGGCGAAGGTGCGCGGAGAGGAGGTGATATTTCCCTAAACTTTTCAGGCAGGTGTCTCAAAATCGTTGACACGCTCCGCTTCGCAACTCTGGTCGTCCACGCGTGAAGACTAACGCTTAGATTGGATAGAGAGTGCTCTGAATGCTTATCGATGATTATGAGATAGAGCTGTCGACCCCGGCCTGTGATCTGGAGAGCGCCTTCTACGCGGCCAAGGTCCGCCTTAGCTCAGATATCAGTGAAGTCCTGCCCTATGTCAACGCCAAGGTCCAGAAGGGCGAGTTCATCCCCGGCATACCGGTGCTCGTCTGGAGAAAAGACGGGCGCAGGTACGCTCTCAGACCTAACGAGATCGCAATCAGCGGTCTGGAGGACAGGGACCATGCAAACGAGCTGGTGGCAGCCACGATTGAGTGGATTAATTCAGTATGGGAAGACAGGAAGAATATAGAGCCCAGCTACGCTACCTTCGAGAAACCCAGGGTGCTTGATATCTATAAGCTTCTCCCCCGGACCAACTGCAAGGAATGCGGTGCGCCTACCTGCATGGCCTTCGCAGACATGCTCGCCAAGGAAAAGAAGACTCTGTCGGATTGCCTCGCGCTGAAAGACGATGAATGCGCTGATAAGCGCTCGCAACTAATGGAAATGGGTCTCTGATCTATCCACCGGAGGTCACATGCCGTTCAAACACAAAAGGTACCGGCACGACGACGAGGACAGGAGGAAGTGGCAGAACCCAGAAGCCATCCTCGCCGAGATAGGTCTCGCGCCCGGCATGGTGTTCGCCGACCTGGGATGCGGTGAGGGCTTCTTTACGCTCCCGGCTGCGCGAATCGTCGGGTCAGAAGGCCTGGTCTACGCGCTCGACATCGACGCCGAGGCCATCGATCTTTTGAAACAGGCTGCTGATGAGGAAGGCCTCGGAAACGTTAACGCCGTAGCTGGAGAAGGCGAGAACACCGTACTGTGCGAGGAATGTGCAGACATCGTATTCTTCGGGACAGTACTCCATGACTTCACCGACGCGGCCATGGTTCTGCGCAACACGCGCAAGATGATCAAGCCTTCGGGCAGGCTCGTGAACCTGGACTGGAAGAAGGAACAGACGGAACTCGGCCCTCCGGTAGAGATACGTTTCGACACGACCAAGGCCTCGCGCTTGATATCCGAGGCAGGATTTGAAGTGGAAACGGTTCGGGACATCGGCCCGTACCACTACGTTGTGACCGCAAAGCCAGACCTTATCGTACCCGAGTCCTAGGACCCGGTGAGCAAGAAAGAAGGAGCGAGATGTTCGATCCTGAGAAGTGCGACCTCTGCGGCAATTGTCTGGTACTGTGCCCCTACGTGGATTATGACCGCGATGAAGCGGTTGAGCAGTTCAGGCAGCTGAAAGACGGCGGAACGCCGGAGATCGTCGGTGAGTGCGTCACCTGTGTTGCCTGCAACCAGTTCTGCGAGAAAGGGGCCAACCCCTTCGACCTGATCCTGGAGCGACAAGAACAAACAGGGGTTCTGAACATCCCCGAGCAGAATACCCAACTATTCCGCAACCTACCCAACGCGCCTACCCAGGTCCTCCCCGGCGAGCCAGGCAAGCCAGCCCTCTCCCTTTGCAGCGTCGGGGACCTCGTGCCCGGCCTCTTCGAGGGGCCCCTCTTCGAGGGCATGACCCTTCTGAAAGGCGGGGATTACTTCTGCGGCGTCGGGTGGGTACACCTGGGACAGGAAAGCCCTGTGCGAGAGAACGCGCCTAGAGTAGTGGAGAAACTCGCCGCTATAGGCACATCGGAGATAGTCTTCTACCACGATGACTGCTATGCGCTGGTGACGACAATCGCCAAGGAATACGGAATCGATGTTCCTTTCCATCCGGTGCACATAATCGAGTACCTTCTAGATCACGTGAAAGAACGTGCTGATCAGGTCAAACCGCTCGGCCTGCGCGTCGCTTACCAGCAACCGTGTGCCTCGCGCTACACGCCCTGGAAGGACGCGCAGCTGGACGAACTCTTCGAGTTGATCGGTGTAGAAAGGGTTGAAAGGGAGTACGACCGCATGTCTGCGCTCTGCTGCGGCTCCCCCGTGATGCCCCGCGACCGCGACAGGGCAACCGGGATAAAGGACAAGAACATCCAGGACGCCCTGGACCACGGTGCCGAGGCAATGGCTTACCTATGCCCCTTGTGCGTCCTCAACCTGCGAAAGGTGTCGGCAGCCGCCGGGCTCGGGAACTTCCACCTGATCGAGCTGCTCAAACAAGCTCTGGATATATGAAACCGCCAACAGGAGGAGAAGATGGCGATATATGAGTTCGAGGGAAGAGTGCCTCTCATTCCCGAATCCTGTTACGTTGACAAGACAGCCACGATCATCGGACTGGTGGAACTCGGTGAAGAGTGCTTCATCGGTCCCGGCGCCCGAATCAAAGGTGACTACGGCCACATCAGGATAGGCGACCGCACCAGCATCCAGGAAAACTGTGTCATTCACGCACGGCCCGGATGCGAAACCAGCATCGGGTCTAACGTTACAGTCGGCCACGGGGCGGTCTTGCACGGCGCAACCGTCGGGGACAACACGGTAATCGGGATGGCGGCGGTCGTGCCTGATGACGTACGGATCGGTGAGTACTGTATCGTGGCTGAAGGGTCGGTACTGGCGAACGCGACAGAGGTGCCCGATCGAAGCGTGGTGATGGGCGTACCTGGCAAGGTTAAGAAGTCTCTTACACCGGAAATGGAAGAATACATCCATATGTCAACCGGGATCTATAAGGACCTCGGGCCCCGCTATAAATCGAGCCTCAACGAAATAACAAGGGAACGGGCGGCGGTGAAACGCGACTAATGAACAAAGGCACGATCAAGGCAATATCTACGAGCCGGAGCAGGGGGCAACTGAAGACCGAGGTTCCAGAGGCGAATCTCGTCTCCGGCCATGGAATCGAAGGCGACGGTCACTCGGGACAATGGGGCCGCCAGGTCAGTTGTCTCGACTGGTCGAGCGTCGAGAAAGCCAATAGAGAGCATCACCTGAATGCGGGCCCGGGCGACTTTGCCGAGAACATCCTGATTGAAGGAATCGACTTATCGGGACTGTCCGAAGAAGGCAGGATTAGGATCGGCGCGTGCGCCGTGCTGCAGGTGACGCAGATAGGAAAAGAAGATCACCCGAGTATTGTCAGCAAGACATTCGGCGTGAGCCTTCTGCCGACCGAAGGGGTATTCTGCAAGGTTGTTGAAGGCGGCTTGATCAGAAAGGGAGACCGTGTAGAAGTATTATGACCCTGCGAGAGCAGTGTCCTGATCTTCTCAAGTCGTTCAGATGCCCTTTATTATGCTGCTCGGGTGCTCCGCTTCGTTGACCTTCGGACCGAGCACCTCACGCACGAACTTCAGCGCCTCGTCCTTGTCATCGTCGGTGATGACCCTGCGCAGCCATATCAACGCCTTGTCATCCAGCGTGAAAACGACTTGCTTCATCTCAACGCCCTTCCCACTCGCTCTATGAGTTTCTCTTGAAGCTGTCTACTTGCTCGGGGTTGTATCCGACATCGAAGAAAGGCACGCAGTGGGGTAACTCGTTAGCCCTTACCTTTTCTTCCAGGACTTCGCGCACGAATACCTGACAGAATCCCTCCTATCTTAGCCCAGTTCTTTCGCGCCCTCCGTTATAGCGTTTGCGATGATCAGCGCCTGGTTGCGGTCCTCCATGCGGTTGGCATCCTCGAGCGATGAGCCGTTGAGCGCGGCGTTGAAGGCGTCCTTGGTAAGGCGCAGGCCCAGCGCGTTCTTGGTGCACATGACGGTAGCCATCGCCCGCGCCGCGGGCAGCAACTCCTCGCGGGTGACCACGTGGTTGGCCAGTCCCACCCTGTAGGCTTCCTGGGCGGGTACCCGCTCGCCCGTCATGCACATCTCGGCGGCCTTGCCCCAGCCCACTATCTTCGGCAGGAAGAATGAGGAAGAGAGGTCGGCGCCACCTGTACCGATATTGATATATTGGGCGCAGAAGAAGGCGTCCTCACTGGCCAGCCTTACGTCCGCGCAGAGCGCGAACGATAGCCCGGCACCCATCGCCGGCCCGTGGACCGCCGCGATTATCGGCTGCGGGCATGAGCGCATCAGGCGCATCAACACCGAAAAGTGGACCTGGCCTTCCCAGGTGCTCGCCCCGGTCGGCCCGCCCTCGGGCGCGAAATCGGTCGCGACCGACTTCATGTCGAGCCCGCTGCAGAAGCCCTTCTCGCCCGCGCCCTGCACTATGATCACCCGCGTGTCGAAATCGCGCTGTCGCGCGATCCAGAAGTCGTACAGCTCGTCTACCATCTGCTTGTTGATCGCGTTGACCTTTTCCGGACGGTTGTAGGTGAGGATGCCGACCTCGCCCTCGGTCTCGTACTGGATCGCCTCGTATGCCATGACGCCTCCCTGCAGATCGCTTGTCATCCCCGTTGTCTGGAATAGCCCGTTTCTCCACTATTATGTCGAAAACGCAGGCAGGCCGCGCGTCGGGATGTCGATTGAGCCTGCATTCAACTTGAAGACCTGGCCCCGATTGTTAAGTCGGCGACCGGCTTATTAACTTTGCCTGTGCCCCTTTTCTTCTATAGGCTTATGCGGCTGAAAGAGACTCTAAGGGAGGGCGTTTTGAAGATTGACATAGTGACCGGTGCGTGCGGGCTCTCGGGTACCTACCTCGTGAAACATCTCGTCGAGAAAGGCCGCAAGGTGAGGGCGACCGACCTCGAGAGCGCCTACGACACCCCGAAGGCAAACGACCTGCGTCGCGCGTGCGACCTCGACTTCAAGAGGGACAAGGTCGAATGGGTCCCGTCCGATCTCACAAGCAAGAAGACGCTGACCCCCCTGTTCAAACGCGACGTAGGGTGCCTGTTCCACACCGCCTCGCTGTACGACTACTCGGCGCCGTGGGAGGCCCTCGAGAAGATCAACATCCACGGGATGAAGAACCTCCTCGACGCGGCGGAGAAAGGCGAGATCGACAGGATGGTGCACTGGTCGACATGTGGCGTCTACGGCCACCCGCACTTCCCGTCTGCCTACGCCGACGGCCGCGTCCACCGGCCTCTGCAGGAGTTCGCCTGGAACGTGCTGGTCAGGCCGTGGCAGGAGGACAAAGAGTTCAAGCGGCCGGACCGGAATCCGACCAACCAGCCGGTGACCGAGGAGCGGTCCAACCCGAAGAACACAGACGCCGACGTGCCGGAGGGCACTTACTTCAGCAACGAGTACAGCCGGTCAAAGTGGATCCAGGAGCAGATGGTGTGGAAGCGGCACCGCGAGAAGGGACTTCCGGTGACCGTCGTCCGCCCGGCCCCGATATACGGGCCCGGCTCCGACTACGGCGTCACGAACCTGCTGATCGAGCTCTCTGAAGGACTACTGCCGGTCTACCCCGCGTCCAGCAAGTTCCTGCTGTTCGGCGGTAACATCCACGCCAGAGACATGGCCAGGGCGGCGGCCTTCCTTTCGGAGAGGAAGGAAAGCATCGGCGAGGACTATAACGTCTCGGACAGCCACCTGCTGACGCATCGCGAGGCGATCGAGAGCGCGACGAGGCTGCTGGGCAGGAAGGTCCACTTCATACCCGGAATGCCGCTCCCCTTGTGGCAGGAGTTCGTGAAGGGCGTTTCGACGATGAGCTACTGGCTCGACGACAAGTTCCCGAAGTACACGCGCAGCCGGGTGCTCGACAAGGGGCAGATCACGTACCTGACCATGGGCATATGGATCTCGAACAGGAAGCTCAAGGACACCGGCTTCGTATTCGAGTATCCCGACTGCCGGGACGGCCTGGCCGACACCATCGCCTGGCTTATCGACGACGGCAAGATCAAATAAGCCGCCGGAGGGAAGAGCATAAAGAATGCCCGGCGAGCCGATCCCCCGCCGGGCTTCTCTTTATCCTGGCCCCGCCCTTCAGGTCAGCTGCAGCCGCAGCCTCCTGCCGCGCTCGGGGCGTCCTTGCCCGATACCGACGCCTCGGCCACCGACGGCGGGCAGCAGACCGGCTCCGTCTCGCTCGCCGCCGCCAGGTGGGTCCCCAGCAGCCTGTCGGAGAGCGCCTTCATCTGGCCGACGGGCTTGTCCTTTATAAACTGCCCGGTCATGGCCGCGGCCCTCAACTTCTTCTGGTCGATCCCTGCCTCGCGCGCCTTTTCGTTCAGGGTCTCGAGGCATGCGAAGCAGCCGGCCGCCACGGCCGAGCCGATCGCGATCAGGAGCTGGGTCTCCGGGTCGAGCACTTCATGCTCTGTCTTCGTCTTCTTCTTTTCCTTCGCGGCCCCGCCCGGCTTCACGGCGGAAACACGGATGCTCGAGATCCTCAGTGAATCCGCGGCTTCGGACTTCTTGTAGTCGGAGCGGTCGACGACTTTCACGTCGTCGAATCCCGCGTCGCGGATGAGCGCGAGGTACTCGCCCTCGCTAACCGCGCCAGCGATGCAGCTTGCCCAGGAAGCGATGTCTTCCTTCATCTCATCCGGGATGTTCTCCGCGACCATGTCCGAGATCATCAGCCGGCCACCGGGACTGAGGACCCGGTACGCCTCCGCGAACACCTTGTCCTTCTCCGGCGACAGGTTGATCACGCAGTTCGAGATGACCCAGTCGACACTCGAAGCATCGACGGGCATCTCCTCGTTGCGCCCCAGCACGAACTCGACGTTCCCGTAGCCGCCTTCCTTCGCGTTCTTCTTCGCTGTCTCGATCATCTGTTCGGTCATGTCGAGCCCGATCACCTTGCCGCCCGGGCCGACCTTCTTCGCCGCGATGAAGCAGTCGATACCGGCACCAGAGCCAAGGTCCAGGACGGTCTCTCCCTCGCTCACCTCTGAGAAAGCCAGCGGGTTGCCGCATCCGAATGATGCACCGGCCGCGTCCCCGGGAACGCTCTCCAGGTCCTCGTCGCTGTAACCGATCAGCGGCGCAAGCCCGTCCACCTTAGTCTTGCCCGGGCTGCAGCAGGACGAACCTCCCGAGCCGACCTCGCTTATCCGCTCCTTGTAGAACTCCTTGATGCCTTCGTAGATCTCTTCCTTCTGCTTTGCCATCCTGCTCGCCTCCCTTTCCTGGTTCTATAATTCTAGAACCATCGAACTATCTTTCGAAAAAAACACCTACTTGTGAACGGTGCTGGCCAGCACCGAATCCGTGAACGCGGACACCGCCTCGAGGGCCTCCGGGTTCGGCAGCAGCCTGATGAACTGGCCGTCCCTCTCGACGTTGATCAGCCCGGCCCGCACCAGCTCCTTGATGTGATGCGAGATGGTCGAGGGCGCGAGCTTGAACTTCCCGACGATGTCGCCCATGCAGCTGCACTTCTCGCAACACTCGAGCTTGCCCTCGAAAGTGCCCGTCACGCCTGACTTATAGACGAACTTGAGGATCTCGAGCCTGCTCGGGTTCGACAGCGCTTTGAAGATCTGTACCGGGTCGTACTCCAACTCTCCCTCTCCCTTCGATATTTCGAAGATATTCGAATTATAGGAGGAGTGGTGAAGCCTGTCAAGCCCTTTCTGCTCCGGACAGCTGACCAGATTGTCCAGGTTGCGACTATAGCGCCGGTCCTTCGTAGAAAACCCCTCGCCGGGTTTTCCGGCGAGGGGCGTTTCGAGTGCAGCGGTACGGGGGTCCGGGGGTCAAGGGCCGCCGCCGCTGCGCTGTGTATCGGAAAGACGTTCTCTCGATGTATCTGAGGCGTCACCTCCCCTGGGTGAACCGGTCTTATCTGTTCCGGTCTTGTCCATGGAATCGTCTACAGTCATTCCGTCCGCGGTGCGAGTCACACCGGTGCCGGCCGGCGTGAATATCGACACCGCCGCCGTCGGGTTCTTCGGCGATACCTGCGTCTTCATCGCTCCGCTGTCCGCCATGCCCGAGCTCATCTTCGCGAACCAGACGAACAGCATGGCGAACACAGTGATCATCACAAACGGGGCTATCTTCGAGAGCCAGTTGGTCTTGCCCGGACGGAACCTGCGCAGCAGAAGCGAGTTGGATACCACCGAGATCGAGCTCAGCACCATCGCTATGCCCGCGAGTTCGGGGCGCAGCACTATTCCGAGGCCGGCGAACACCCGCGCAGCGATCGGTATGCCCATCACGTTGTAGAAGAGTGCGAAGAACATGTTCTGGCGGACCTTACCGAACGTCTCGCGCGAGAGCTGCTTGGCCGTTACCACGTCACGAAGGTCGTTCTTGATTATCACGATGCCGCCGGTCTCCATCGCCACGTCGGTGCCGGAGCCCATCGCTATCCCGAGGTCCGCCTGCGCGAGCGCCGGCGCGTCGTTGATACCGTCCCCGACCATTGCGACTTTCGCGCCGGACTCCTGCAGCTTCTTCACCTCGCTGGCCTTGTCCTGGGGCAGCACTTCCGCCAGCACGTTGGTGATCCCCAGCTCGGAGGCGATCGCGCTCGCGGTCCGCCTGTTGTCGCCAGTGATCATGTAGATGTCGATGCCCATGTCACGCAGCCTCGAGACCGCCTCGCGGGAAGTCTCCTTGACCGTGTCGGCGACCGCGACCGCGCCGAGGATCTTCTCGCCCGACGAGAGGATCATCACGGTCTTGCCCTGCTCCTCCAGGGCAGACACCTTGCGGTCAGTCCCGTCGAGCTCCAGGCCGATCACATCGGTCACCAGCTTGCGGTTCCCGAAGTAATACTGATCGCCGTGCAGCGTGCCCCTGACGCCGTGGCCCGGGATGGCCTCGAAGCCGGAGACGTCGTCGAGGCCGATTGATCGGCTTCCCGCGTACTCGTAGACCGCCTCGGCCAGCGGGTGCTCGGACGATTTCTCGAGCGAAGCCGAGAGGCCGAGCACCTGCGCCTCGTCGAACCCGTTGAAAGTGAGGATGTCAGTCACGGCCGGCTGACCGTTCGTCAGCGTCCCGGTCTTGTCGAACACTATGGCCGTAATCTTCTCGGCGGCCTCGAGGGGCTCGCCGCCCTTGATCAGGATGCCGTACTCCGCGCCCTTGCCGGTGCCGACCATTATCGCGGTCGGGGTCGCAAGCCCGAGCGCGCACGGGCAGGCGATGACGATGACCGAGGTGAAAGCCATCAGCGCGTAGGTGAGCGAGGCGTGCAGCGGAAAGAACCATATCAGGAATGTCAGCGCGGCTATGCCCAGCACCGCCGGCACGAAGTAAGCGGCGATCCTGTCGGCGAAGCCCTGGATCGGCGCCTTCGAACCCTGGGCGTCCTCGATCAGCCTGATTATCTGCGCCAGCATCGTCTCGGAGCCCACCCGGGTGGCCTCGAACTCGAAGCTGCCCGTCTTGTTGATGGTGACTCCTATGACCGTGTCGCCGGGCCGCTTCTCGACGGGCAGGCTCTCGCCTGTGACCATCGACTCGTCGACGGCCGACGCGCCCTTCGTGACAACGCCGTCCACCGGAATCTTCTCGCCGGGGCGGACCAGGATCATGTCGCCGTGCACCACGTCCTCGACCGGGACGTCGACGGCTGCTCCGTCCTTCAAGACCCGAGCTGTCCGTGCCTGCAGGCCCATCAGCTTCTGGATGGCCTCTGACGTCTTGCCTTTGGCGCGCGCCTCCAGCCACTTGCCGAGCATCACGAACGTGATGAGGAACGCCGCGGTCTCGAAGTACATGTTGGGGATCTTCGCGCCGTTCATCCCTATCAGCGACTGGTTAGACACTGCGTAAGAGATATACAGCACAAGGCTGTAGAAGTACGCGGTGGACGTCCCGATCGCGATCAGGGAATCCATGTTGAACGTCTTCATGCGGAGGCTCGACCACGCGCCCTTGTAGAACCTGGCACCGACTATGAACTGCACCGGCGTCGCCAGAATGAGTGAGATCAGTCCGAAGTAAGGAGGCAGCGTCGTCGCCCCGGGAAGCCACTTGAAGAAGTCCAGTAGCATGAAGTAGAGCATCGGAAGGCTAAGGACCAGCCCGGCGACGAACCGTATCCAGTAACCGTGTATCTCCTTCTGGCGCTTCTCGGCCTCGGAGGAGGCGTCGCTCTCGCCGACGGGCTCCGCCTTGAACCCGGCCTTGTGGACGGCCGCCTCAAGGCCTTCAAGGCCCACCTCCCCCGGGTCGTAGGTCACGTATGCCTTCTCCGCCGCGAAGTTCACCGAAGCCTGCTTCACACCGGTTGTGTCGCTGAGCGACCTCTCGATCAACGACGCGCACGACGCGCAGTGCATCCCCGACAGCGACAGGGTCGCACGCTGGTCCTTTGCGCCGGCACCGGTGTCGCCATCGTCCGGGGGTCCTTCCGTATCCGAGTGCAGGAGGTTGTACGCCGAGACCGCCTTCACGATCTGTTCCGCCGGCTCGCCCGGTGAGTCCACGAACTCCGCCTTGAAACCTTCGCCTTCGATGATGTCCAGTATCATCTGACGCGGGACGATAGCGGTGTCGGCCAGGACCGTCCCGGAGCCGCCTTCGAAGTCAAAGTCGGCGCGGCGTACGCCGTCCGCCTCGAGCAGCGCCCTCTCAATCAGCCTGGAGCACGCGTTGCAGTGCATCCCTTCTGCTTTGAGCTTTAGTTCTTCTGTCATGGCTGTTGCCTCCGGCTATTTGTACCTATACCTAGGGTAGGGGTATGTAATTGGAAAGTCAAGTGTTTTAGTAGGCTTTATCTCCATGATTTTTCCTCGCCTCTGGCTACGACTTCAGGTGTCTACCCGCAACAGCCTCCGGAGCCTCCGGGGACGGTCGACTCGTCGTATTTGAACTTCGCCGGGTTCGGGTCCTTCGGGTCGACGACTTCGATGATGCCCTTGATCATCCCCATCGAACAGCTGAACCTGAAGCGCCCGACTTTCTTCGGCACGAACTCCTTGGTGGTGGTCTTGTAAGGGGTCAGGATGACCGTGTCGCCGAACAGGCCCGGCGCGACAACCGCGTGCCCGCAGCCGTCCGTGCCGGTGTCGTATATCTCCCACTTGACCGGCACGCCGACCGCCACCTTCAGGTGGTCAGGATCGTAGCTCGACACTTTCGCGCTCATCTTCAAGACCTGGCTGCCGCCGACGACCGGCGGAAGGCCCGATGCCTGCGCTCCCGAACTGCTCGAGCCACTTGCCGCTGTGGCCGATGAAGGAGTCACGGAAGAGCCCTGGTCGCTCTTGACGTCGACGACGTTGATCGTCCCGGTGACCATGCCCATCCAGCAGCTGAACCTGTATTTGCCGGCGGCCTTCGGCGTGAACTCCTTTGTGCTGGTGGTGCCCGGCTTCAACGATATCTGTCCACTGAACAGGTCGTTCGAGATGACCGCGCTGGTGCACCCGGTCGTACCCGTGTCTTTTATCTCCCAGAGGACCGGGACGCCCGTCCTCACCGTGAACTTGTCGGGGCTGTAGCCGGAGGCCGAGGCCGTCATCTTCAGGACCTGCTTCCCGCCCGCGAGAGGCGGGAGGGCGGCGCTCGCGGTGCTCTGCGCTGCCGTGCCGGGGCTGAACAGGTCGCCCAGGTTCGGCGCGTTCAGGACGACGAGCTGGTTATTTATGTTGAAGAGAGCGAAGAAGAGCACGACCACTCCCGCCACCTTGAGGAAGCCGACCGCCAGCTTCGGTTTCTCGAGGAACTTTACGCTGGAGAACGCGATGATCAGCAGCATCGGTAGCGTGCCCAGGGCGAAGAAGAGCATTATCATCGCACCCTGCAACGGCCTGCCCGAGAGCAGCGCGAAGCTCTGAGCGGTGATCGTGAACCCGCACGGCAGGAAGAAGGTCAGCGCTCCCATCGTGAAAGGCATGTACCTTCCCTTGAAATGCTTCTCGTCCGCCACGTACCTGGTGACAAACCTCGGCATGGTGATCTGGAACTTCTGAAGCGATCGCACTCCAAGCATCTGCAGGCCCAGGACTATCATCACGAGGGAGATGACTATGACCAGCGTCGCGGAGAATGACGGCGTCAGCCGGAGCGTCCCGCCGATCAGCGCGAGAACCGCGCCGAGGCCCGCGTACGAGATGAGCCTCCCCGTGTTGAACAGTAAGTGCGGCTCGAGCCGCTTTTTCAGCGGGTCCTCAGGCGAGTAGAGCTCGCCCCACTGCTTGGACATCGAGAGGACGATGCCGCCGACCAGCGCAGCGCAACTCGAGAACCCCGCCACAAGGCCGAGCAGCAGGAAGGCCGGCAGAGATGACCTGGAGTTGACGGTCACGAGCCGCGCGAGGCCCGCCCTCTGCAGGAGGATGATCAGGCCGAGTGCGACCACTACCGCGATGGCGATCTTCGCGAACCCCATACCAAGCGAACCGCTCTCCCTGGCCGGGGGCGTCGTGCTGAACGTGTATCCGTCACCTTTGAAGATTTTGTTCAGCTGACCCGCTCCGGGCGCCTGGCCTTCGAACTCGACCAGCACGCTCGACTTCGATCTCGAGGCTTCGACTGACTGGACGTCGTTCAACCCCAGAAGCTTCTTCTCGATGAGGATCTCGCAGGCGGGGCAGTGCATCCCGTCGATGTAGTAAGTCCGCTCGCTGAGACCCTGGCTCTGCCGTCCTGTCTTTTTCCTGGCCACGAGATTCCCCCGTCCCTGGTCGACGGTCCTACTTGTTAGAGAGCTTTGTCACCTGCAGTATTTCCTGGATCATGTCCTGCTTGCGCTTGTCGTTGCCGTTGGACAAGGCTTTCTTGAAGCACGTGTTGAGGTGCCCTTCCATCAACATCTGGTTGGCCGACTTGAGCAGACCTATCGCCGCCAGGTTCTGCTGCATGATGTCTATGCAGTACTCGTCTTTCTCGACCATGTCGATTATCTTCCCCAGCAGGCTCTGCGCTTTCTTGAAATTGATGACTGTCTTTTCTTTTTGGACGTTCACCTCGGCTACCTCCGTTCTTCGACCTATACCGGGGGTATAGGTAATAGTAATGACGTCAGGATACGCCGGCGGGTTCGGGTGGTCAACAGAGATGTTTGTGGCTTGAGCGCCACACGCGACAAGGCTATAAGGGCGCGAAACGCAGCAGGCAGCGACTCGCGGAGTTCCTGCGATCAGTCCTCGAAGACCCTTAGCGGGTCGAGGTTATGCTTCCTCATCCAGTTGAAGTAGCCGAGCATCGAGGTGTCGGCTATTGCGACCAGCCAGCACGGCGAGCCGGCCCCTTCCTCCTGGTCGAAGTGGTGATGCCATGGCACGGGCACCGTGGCGCGCGGGTCCTTCTGCAGCCATGCCCAGAAGATAGCGGACGAGAGGTCCCAGCTGAAACCTCCCAGGCCGCAGGTCGCGTAGTAGCGCCTGTCCCTGCTGCCGAGTATCGCCCCGATCGATATGAACGTGAACGCCAGGTAGCGTGCCCCGATGAAATCGAACAGCACCCACTCGCCCTTGGTTCGGTACTCGGCACTGAGCATGACGACCCCGGTCGCGAGCAAGGCCCACCCCAGGGCGGACCAGCCGTCCAGCCCTTTTCTCTTGAGCCGCGCGATGGCGGGTATCAGGCCGATGAACAGCATGAAGATCCCGGCGACACCGAGAGCCGGTATCGATATGTCCCTGACCGCCGGGAAGAAGTAGGAGACCTCGCCGGTCGGCATGATGAAGAGGTATTGCTTGGCCGTCAGCGTGTCTCCGAGCTTCTCCAGGCGCGCGACGGCGGGCTCGAGCAACGCCAGGGCGACGACGGTGTTGAGCGCGAAAAAAGGCGCATGTCTCTTCGTGAACGGTGTCTTGTCCGGCATGGTTCTCCTTTCGACAACGGGAGGATAACAGAAAAGCGACGCCGGCGCGTTTTACGTCGACGTCGCTCGAAAAGTTATCGGTCTGCCAGGTCTAGCAGGACCCGCAGTCGCAGCCTTTCTTCATCATGTGATGCGGCTTCATGCCATGCTTCATCCAGGGAGGCTTGCCCATCCCGTGCATCTTCTGGTGCATCATCATGTGCTTCATATGATGCGTGCCCTTCATCCCCCCGTGCATTCCGTGCATGCCGCACTCGCAGGGCTGGCCGTGCATGTGCCCGTGCATCATGCCGGGAGCCATCCCGCCCATGCCCATGTGCATCATCTTTTTCATGTGCGTCTTCTTTTTGGCGATCAGCATGCAGAGCAGGGCGATCCCCGCCGCGCATTTCGCGATCTTCGGATAGTCGGGAATGTGGTGGAACCTGACGCAGCTGCCCTTGATCTTGATGTAACCGACCGGCATGACCATGCCCATGTAACCGTAGCCTTTGCCGGACCCCTTTTCCTTCGGAGCCTGCTCTTCGCCTTCGGCCATGGCGGCCGGCTCCGTCTCGCCGCTGCCTCCCCCGCCTCCCATCTTCACCTTCGCTACCGGGATGATGGTCACTTCGTCATTGATCTTGATGGGATCGCCGAAGACCTTCTTCGTGCCGAACCCTTTCTTCATGTGGTGAGGCATTCCACCCTTGTCTTCCTGGAAGTTCAACTCTTACACCCCCTGTCGCGGGCGCCCTGTGCGCCCTGATGCTGATTGCCACGGGTCACTTGTTCGCTCCTTGCCGTTCGAAACCTCTGGAAACCGTCCAGACTCGACCACTCAGGTGCGACTCTCCCTCTGGAATTAAAGGCGCGACTCTCAGTCGCGCACATGCATTACGGCTATCAATCGGCGGGTCGAGACCCCGCCGCTTTGATGGTTGTTGTTCTCCGAGTCCGCCGCTTTGATTCCCTGAGTATTGACAGTCTCACTTTACAGGTCTATTCTCACTAGTGACAGTTAACCAATACTGATACAGGAGGCGGACGATATGCATGGAATGAACAAAGAAGAGGACTGCGGCTGCGGGCAGCACGGCCATCACCGGGGACACATGGGGCCAATGGGACACATGCGTGGAGGTTGCGACCACGGGGTATCGAACCGCTTCGTGCGTCCGTACGTGATGCTGCTCCTCGCCGAGCAGCCGGCTCACGGGTACGAGCTGATGGGGAGGCTCTCGGAATTCGGGATCCACCCCGGAAGCACCGACCCATCGGTCCTGTACCGGATGCTGCGCATGATGGAGTCCGAGGGGCTCGCTTCCTCGAAGCTGGACCCGACTGGCTCCGGGCCAGCGAGGAAAGTGTATTACCTGACAGAAGAAGGAATAGAAGTCCTCGGTATCTGGGCGGCGAAGCTCAAAGAGACCGCGTCGATGTTCGGCAAGTTCGCCCAGAGATACGCGAAGCTCGAGAAGGAACAGCCCGCGGAGTGAAGAGGAGCCCGGAAGCCATGACCGCTTCGATCGTAGTTGACGGACTCACAAAGTACTTCGGGCAGCTGCTCGCGGTGGACCATGTGTCCTTCGAGGTAGAAGCCGGGGAGATATTCGGCTTCCTCGGCCCGAACGGCGCCGGCAAGACGACGACCTTGAGGATGCTCACCGACCTGACCCGGCCCAGTGACGGCCGCGCGACCATCCTCGGCATGGACACGGTGAAGGACTCGCTCGCCGTAAAGGCCATCGTGGGCATAGTCCCCGAGGCCTCCAACATCTTCCTCGAGCTCACTACCGTCGCGAACCTGACCTTCACCGGAGCGCTCTACGGAATGCGCAAGAAGGCAAGGAACGAGCGCGCCGATGAGCTAGTCAGCCTGTTCGATCTGGAGGAGCACCGCGGCAAGAAAGGCATGGAGTTGAGCTTCGGCCTGAGGCGCCGGCTGACCATCGCCATGTCGTTGATGCACGACCCTCAAGTGGTCTTCCTCGACGAGCCGACCTCAGGGCTCGACGTCGAGAGCTCGCGGCTTATAAGGGAAGTGTTCAACGACCTCCACAGGAAAGGCGTCACCACTTTTCTGACGACCCACAACATGGAGGAAGCCAACCAGCTCAGCCACCGCGTCGCGGTCATCAACAACGGCCGGATCATCGCGGTAGACACGCCTGAGCTGCTCAAGCAGGCTGCCTCGGAATCGCAGGCGCTCGAGGTGGCCTTCGACAGGGACCTCGACGCGTCCGGCGAGAAGGACCTTTCGGGACTGCCGTGCGTCAGCGAGGTGCGCCTGCTGGGGGACAAGTATCACCTTGTCACCTCCGACCCGCCCTGTGTGCTCGACTCGCTGTACCCGTTCATGGAGGGCCACGGCCTCAAGCCTGTGTCGATCAACACTTTCGGCCCGTCACTCGAGGACGTGTTCGTGAAACTTACGGCCGGCAAGGAGGAGGTGGCGCGCGATGAGTGAGCAGGTCGCAGCAGCCAGAAAGCCTTACGCCTGGGACGGGCTCAGAAAAGCATGGGCCATTTCGTCCAAGGATATGAAGATCTACTATTTCCAGCCCGCGATCCTGATATTCGGCCTGGTATTCCCGCTCGCGATCTTCTTCGCGTTCATGATCGGCCGGGACGTCAAGGCGGTCACGCTGTTCCCCGGCCTGATAACCCTCACCATCTTCTTCTCGACAACGACCGTCGCGCCGTTCAGCGTCCCCTGGGAGAAGATGAACCGCACGTTCGAGCGGCTCCTGTTCGCGCCGGTCTCCATGACGGCCGCGGTGATCGGCAAGGTCATGTCGGCGTTCATCTTCGGCTTCGTTGTCTCGATCTTCCCGCTCGCGATCGGGCTGATATTCGTCGGTTCGCAGATCACCAGCTACGCCGCGCTGGTACTGGCCTTCTTCCTTGGAAGCCTCTGCCTCTCGACCATGGGAATGCTGATCTCGACCGTGAAGGCGGACACACCGCCGAAGGTCATGATGGTGCTCAACGTGGTCAGGCTGCCGCTGATGTTCATCAGCGGGATATTCGTGGCCATCCCGACTCTTCCGCTCTACGGCCGGGTGCTGGCCTGGTTCAGCCCGGTGTCGTACTGCGCCGACCTGCTCTACAAGGCTCTCGGCTTCCAGGACTACTTCGGGATGCTCACCAGTTCGCTGATGCTGGTCGCTTTCACCGCCCTGATGTTCGTGGCCAGCGTGCTGCGCATGAAAGCCTGGAACAAGTAGAGGCCCGGTGTCCCGTCCCATGGGTGCTGTGACTATCAGTGTCCCGTCCCATGGGTGGTGTGAGCACCGAAAGCGCCGCGGCGTATCCCGTCTCACAAATTGCGTAAGCAACGTACGGGATATTTCGAGTGCCTGTGGGACGGGATACTATTAGTCGACGTCTACGGGCTCGCCGCAGGCGCGGCATCGCTTCGCGCCCCTGAAGAGCGGCTCGTCGCAGGAAGGGCAGTGGTACCTCTTCTCCTCTTCGGCCACGTACTTCTCGGTGCCCCACTCACGCCACTGTGGTATCGCCCTGGCCATCACTTTCTTTCCGACAGGCATCACGAAGTCATCGATCGCCTTGCAGGGCCAGTCGTCGCACTGGTGACATCCCTCGTAGCCTTTCAGGGAGACGCACTCACGGATCGGGCACACCCGGCAGTAGAGGAACTTGGCCCCTTCACCTTTCGACATGCAGCCGGTGCACTTGATCTCTTCGACCCCGACGTTGTACACGCCACAGAGCTTCTCCTTGAACTTCTGATTGTCATCGCGGTCCGCGATCATGATGGCGCAGACGCCGCAATACAGGCCGCATGGCGCGATCCAGTCCCGGTTGATTTCCATCCCGACCCCCTTGTCCGTCGCGGAGTCTCGCTGTCGCTGAGTCTACACGAATCGCGCCTGCTTGACAGGGCCGCCTCGTGGTTATATCTTTGCAAGCACCGTGTTCGACAATAGTCACAAAAGGGAAACATGAGCAAGCAGATTCAATCGATTGAGCGCGGAATGTTCATACTAGATTCGATAATATTCAACAATGAACCGATTACGGCCACCGAGATAGCGAAGCAGCTGGGCGTGCACAAGAGCACGATATCGCACCTCTCCTCCACCCTGATCGAGCAGGGATACCTCGCCAGGGAGCCCGGCTCGTGGCGGCTCAAGGCCGGCCCCAAGATCTACAGGATCGCCCGCACGGTGCCACTGACGGGGGAAGAGCTGGAGATGCTCGCTACATGCATCGACATGATGGTCGAGGCGACTCACGAGACCGGCCACATCGCGGAGCTCCGCGGGCGGCACGTGATGTTCCTCGCGAACAAGTACCCGGACAGGACGCTGAGGGTACATACGGAGAGTGGGTCGCTGGAGGCCGCGCACGCGACGGCCGTCGGGAAGGCGCTGCTCGCCGGTCTCACCGATTCCGAGATCGAGTCTCTTTATGAGGACTCCGGGCTGAATCGCCTGACAGATAAGACGATCACCGAGCTGCCTGCTCTGATCGAGGAGCTGAGCCGCGTCCGGGACGCCGGCTTCGCGAGGGACTTCTCAGAGATGACACCGGGCATCGGGTGCGTCGCGGCGCCGGTGCGCGATCGCAGCGGCCTCGTCGTGGCTGCCGTGGGGATCTCGGGCCCCGAGGAGAGGATGTTCCAGCGCGGCACCGCACATGAGGGCGCGGTCCTGCGTTGCGCCTCCGCGATGGAGAAGTTGTTAGCCCGCTGACGGTGGAGGAAATATGAAGCTGACCGGCGGAGAGATAGTCGTCGAGTACCTTGCCAGGCAGGGTGTCCCTTACGCGCTCGGAATACCCGGCCACGGTTGCCTCGGCCTCGCCGACGCGTTCCTCGGGCGTGAGGACCGGGTAAAAGTCCTGCAGATGATGCAGGAGATGAGCGGCGTCCATATCGCCGACGGCTACTACCGCGCGTCCGGCAAGCCGCTGGCCGTCTTCACGAGCATCGGCCCCGGTGCCATCAACACCGCCATCGGGGCGGCGACAGCTTACGTCGACTCGGTCCCTGTCCTGATCCTGACCGGCAGCGCCCACACCCACATGCGTGGCAAGGGCCTGCTCCAGGAGCTGGAGCGGTCGCGCGACGACGACTTCGAGAGAGTTCTTCAGCCGGTCGTGAAGCGCTCGATGCGCGCGGACACTGTCGTCGGTCTCCCGTCGATCATGAAGCGCGCCTTCAACGTGATGATGACCGGGAGGCGCGGGCCGGTTAACGTGGTCCTGCCGATGGACGTCCAGAGCGCATCCGCTGACGTGAGGATGCCCGACCCGAAGAAGAGCGGGCAGACCGGCGTAGTGCGGGGTGACGCGAAGGAGATCGAGCGCGCCGCCGGGCTTCTGGCGAAAGCGAAGCGGCCGGTGATCCTGGCGGGCGGGGGTATCGCCGCGGCAGGGGCTTACGATGAGCTCAGGGCACTCGCCGAGCTAAAGGGCGCCGCTGTCGTCACGACCATGGCCGGTAAGGGGTGCTTCCCCGAGGACCACCCGCTCTACGCGTGGCACACCGGCTCCAAGGGCACGAGTGTCGGCCTTCATTTCACTTCGACCGCGGACGTGCTGCTCGCGGTCGGATGCAGGTTCGCAGACGAGACCGCCTGCTCTTACCGGCCCGGTGTCGCGTTCTCGATCCCGCCGACAAAGCTCATCCATGTCGATATAGACCCGTACGAGATCGGCAAGAACTACCCCGCCGAAATCGGAATCGCCGGAGACGCGAAGTCGGTGTTGAGCGACCTCGCCGCGGCCCTCGACGGACTGTCCGCCGGTCAGGATATCAAGGACGAGAAGTACATCGAGGAGATCGCGTTCCGCAGGCAGAAATGGGAGAAGCACGTCGCGAAGCTGGTATCGGTGGACACGAAACTTCCGACGATATCGCAGGTGCTCGGGGAGCTGCGAAAGTCCGTCGCACGCGACGCGTATGTGGTCACCTCGTCCGGTAACACCCAGGCGCAGATGCTGCAGGAGTTCCCGTTTTACGTGCCGGGCACCTGTATCACCACGGGCGGGTTCTCGACGATGGGTTATACGCTGCCGGCAGCGATCGGAGTGAAACTCGCGAGGCCCGACAGGCAGGTCGTGGGCTTGACCGGCGACGGTGACTTCATGATGACGATAAGCGAGATGGCGACCGCCGTGATGGCGGGGACACCAATAGTCATGGTCGTGGTCAACAACCAGGGATGGCTGGCGATCAAAGACCTCCAGATGGACGCCTATGGCAAGTCGCGTTCCATGGCCGTCGACTTCGTGACTCCCGAGGGCGAGGCGTACAACCTGGCTATAGCCTCGGCGGCGAAAGCCTTCGGCTGGCACGCTCAGAAGGTCGAGACGCGCGCCGCGATAGGCCCGGCGGTGAAGAAAGCGCTGAAGGCCGGCAAGCCCGCCCTGGTCGAGGTGACCGTCCACAGGGATTATCCGTACTCGGGAAGCCCGGCGGTCGGCTGGTGGGACGTGCCGGTACCTGCTTACCTTAAGGAGAGGCGCGCGAGGTATGAGAAAGAGCGCGCGGAAGAAAAGCTCTAATGTAATTTTCGCAAAATGCGAAAGTTCAAGTCGATTGGGGGAAGGTAGATGGCTAAGCTTCCAGTTGTTTCGACCAGGCCGAAGGTGGCCGTCCAGTACATAGTCGATCCTGAGAAGCTCAAGGGCTCGGCGGGGCCGGGCGAGCTCTTCAGGCGGACGCGCAAGGCGATCAGGGGAATGGGCTTCGATCTGACGGAGTTCGGCCCTCTCATCGACGCGGACGAGATATCGGCGAACGCGCTTGCATGCAACGACTCAGCCGCGATGCTCGGCGTCACTTTGACCGGCACCTCCGCCCGCCAGACCGCGGCGCTTGGCAGGTTCACCGGCCCGGTCGGCGTCTGGTACTTCCCGGGCTCTCCCTGGTGGAGCATGGCTTCCGCGGGCTCGGGCATCGGCTACCTGCGAGACGAGGCGCGCGCCAGGCAGGACCTGAAGGTGGCGGCGCTCTGGGGAGACCCCGACGACGCGAAGGCGCTGGAGAGAGTCCGCTGTTTCGCGGCGGCGGCGTACACCGTCTATGCCATGAAGCGCGAGAAGATCGGCCTTATCGGCGGCTCTTATTATGACGTGATGCCCGCGAGCAACTGGCACCCCGACGTCCTGACGAACCGCCTCGGCCCCTCGTACGTCGAGGCGGACATGTCGCTCCTCGAGCGCGAGTGCATCGCAGTGACACCCTCCGAGATCTCGGCGCTGATACGAAGGCTTATCGGCTCCGGGATGAAGGTCGCGGACGACGAGGCCTCGCTCGAGACGATAAAGGGATCGGCGCGGGTGTCGATCGCCGTCGAACACCTGCAGAAGAAGCTTAACCTCACCGGCGTCGCACTCAACTGCTACGGGGGACCGGACCCGGAAGGCTACACCGGCGTGCTCGGCATGTGCGGCGCGAGCGGCTGTCTCAAGGCGCACGCCTTCTCCTCGGTCGTCATGGGCTGCGAGAGCGACGTCATCCAGTGCGCGCAGCAGATGATGTTCCGCCACCTGGTCGGGAAGATACCGTGCATGGCGGACCCCTGGACCGTCGACGAGTCGACCGGCGAGCTCATCGCCGGCACCTGCTCCGGCCCGGCGGGACTGGCCTCGAAACCCGGGGATGTGACGATCGAGCAGGGAACGCTGATGAGCCTCTACAAGGTCGGAGTGCTGGGCGTCTGCTTCCCGAAGATTGAGGGAGCGAAGGCACTGGTCGCGCGGCTGCACGGCAGGGACCTGGACCGGATGGTGGTCTCGACCGGTGACTTCATCGGCTCGGATACGACCACGATGCCTGGCCGCCTTGCCATAAAGGTAAAGCTCGACAACCCGCAGGCGTTTCTAGAGCGCGGGGTTGTCGGCAACCACTACACTTTCCTTCCCACCGATGAAGACTCCTCGGAGATGGCCAGGCTCGAGATGCTCTGCGACTTTATGGACATCAAGATGGAGCGGTGCTGATCATGGCCTTCGTCGATGCGGCAGACCTCCCCGAAAAGAAAGTGCCAGCGCCGTTCGAGCGCACTCTGAAAGTCGTCATGTCGCCCGAGACGGAAAGCGACGTGACGGACTTCACGCTCATCTTTTCGACGCTCGCGCCTCGGGGCGGCTGTACGGATTTTCACACGCATGAAGAGAGCGGTGAACTGATGGTCTTCACCTCGGGTAAAGGAAAGGCGTGGCTCGCCGGCGTCGAGAAAGACGTGGTGCCCGGCACTGCCATGTACGCACCTCCTGGTGTCGAGCACAAGACAATGAACACGGGCGACGAGCCACTGATGATAGTCTGCGTCTTCGTGCCGCCCGCCCCTGCCGGCTACATAAGCAGCAGCGTGGCGGAGGCCGGGCAGGAGGCAGGCAACGATGGCTGACGGAGGCATCGCCAAGGTCTGCAGGGAGACGCTCGCCGAAGGCGGGCTGGTGATCCCCGAGAACACGGTCAAGGAATGGCTGAGAGACCGTGGTGTGAGCGTGCCGCCCGGCCGGGTCGCCGAGACCCTGGAAGTCGCGATCGAGTACGCGAGCAAAGTATCGTTCCCGGTCGCGATGAAGCTGGTCTCGGACCGGATACTGCACAAGACCGAAGTCGGGGGCGTCATCGTCGGGATCGAGGACGAATCGGCCCTCCGCCGCGCCTATCACAAACTGGAGGACGCGGCGGCAATGATCCCGGGCACGCCCGATATATACATAGAGCTGCAGGTCCCGGCCGGGCCGGAGCTGATAGTCGGCCTCCAGAACGACGAACATTTCGGGCCGGTCCTGATGGTGGGGACCGGCGGCATTCTCACCGACCTCCTGAAGGACGTGACTTTCAGGACGCTGCCTGTAGACGCGGACGAAGTCCTCGGGATGCTCGAGGGACTGCAGGGCTGGCCGCTGCTCAAAGGTTTTCGTGGCAAGCCTGCCGCGAACATGGATTCGCTCGTCGAGGTCGTGACCGGGATCGCGAAGCTGGGCGTGGAGGTCGCGCCGTTCCTGGAGTCTGCCGACTTCAACCCGGTCATCGCGCTGCCGGGCGGATCGTGGATCGTCGACGCGAAGATAACACTCGCGTGCGAAGAGCACGCGGACCCGTTTGCTTACGAGATGCCCCGGACGAACCACCTCGGCGGATTCTTCAACCCGGCGAGCGTCGCGGTCGTCGGCGCGTCCTCGAGCCCGGGCAAGATCGGCAATGTCGTTATGGACTCACTGGTCAACCACGAGTTCAAGGGCAAGGTCTTCCCGGTGAACCCGGGGCGCGAGGAGGTACTGGGCGTAAAGTGCTACCCGTCCCTCGAGGCGCTCCCGGAGCCGCCCGAGCTGGTGGTCATGGTCGTGGACCTGGCGGACGGACCGGAGCTCATCGAGAAGATGGCCTCCCTGGGAACACATAACCTCCTGGTCATCTCCGGCGGCGGCAAAGAGCTCGGCGGGGAGCGGGAGAAAGTCGAGGAGAAGATGGCGTGGCTCGCCCGCGAGCTCGACGTCCGGATCGTCGGGCCCAACTGCATCGGGGCCTTCGACGGTGACACCCGCTTCGACTCTTTCTTCTACTCTCACGAGAGGGTCACCAGGCCCCCGGCCGGCAGCATGGCCTGCATAACCCAGAGCGGTACGTGGGGGTGCGCCTTCCTCGAGTGGGCCGAGACGGTCGGCGTCTCGAAGATGGTCAGCTACGGCAACAGGGTGGACGTGGACGAGGGCGACCTGATCGCCTACCTGGCGGGCGACCCTTCGACCTCGGTCATCGGCAGCTATGTAGAAGGGCTTTCCGGCGGCCGCAAGTTCCTGGCCGCCGCGAAGGAAGCCGCGGGGAAAGGCAAACCCGTCGTCGTCTTCAAGACCGGTAGGAACGAGCGCTCTGCGAAGGCGGCGGTATCCCACACCGGCGCGTACGGCGGCAGCTACCTGGTCTACGAAGGCGCCCTCGAGCAGGCCGGGATAATAACGACCGACAGCTTCCACGAGCTCTTCGGAGCGTGCAAGGCGCTCTCGATGCAGCCGGCGGCGGCCGGCGCGCGCGCGGCGATGCTGTCGAACGGTGCGGGGCCCATGGTCAACGCGCTGGACCTCTTCCCCTCCAAAGGCCTGGAGCTCGTAACGCTGGAGCGCGGGTCGGTGACGGCGATGCGCGATCACTTCAGCTTCTTCTACCTCGTGGAGAACCCGGTCGACGTCACGGGGTCCGCTTCGGCGGAGGATTACGAGTTCGTTATCAGGACGCTGCTGGCGGACGATAACGTGGACATCATCATGCCTTTCTTCGTCTTCCAGGACACACCGCTCGACGAGAGCATCGTCGAGAGGATGTCCGGGCTGGCAAAGTCGAAAAAGCCGATACTGGGATGCGCGATCGGGGGCGGCTACAGCCGGCGGATGTCCGCCCGCCTGGAGGAAATCGGGATACCGGTCATGGACGACGTCACCCAGTGGGTGGCGGCCGCGGCGGCGCTCGCCCGCTGGGGCAGAGTGAGGCCGAGGAAGTAGCATGGAAAAACTGATCGTCACTGCCGCGCTGACCGGAGGCCTTCACGGCAAAGAAGCCAACGAAGCGCTGCCCGAGCAGCCGGAAGAGATAATAGAGGACGCGCTCCTGTGCGGCGAGGCAGGCGCGGCCATAGTCCATCTCCACGCCAGGGACGCCGAAGGCCGCGGAGTCGGCGACCCGGCCGTGTTCGCCAGGTTAAACGAAGGGATACGTTCGCGGTCCGACCTGGTCATCCAGAACACCACCGGCGGCACCGGGATCCCTGTCGAAAAGCGACTGCTCGCGCTGGACGCGAAGCCGGAGATGGCCTCGCTTAACATGGGCACCGTCGTCTTCTTCTTGCCCGGCGACAACGGGCCCACGGAGATCCCGTTCGTCAACCTCCGCAGCGAGATCGAGCAGTTCGCGAAGGCGATGCTCGAGCGCGGCATCAAGCCCGAGCTCGAGGTTTACAACCCCTCGATGTTCGGCGAGGTCGAGAACCTGATAGCGAAGGGCCTTCTCGCCGAGCCTTATTACGTGAACATGGTGATGAACGTCGGCGGGATGGGCGGCTACGCCGGAACGGCCGGCAACCTCGTACACATGGTGGAGCACCTGCCGCAGGGCGCGGTCTTCAACGTATCAGGAATCGGTAAGGCGCAGCTGCCTCTGAACGTCATGTCCATGGCGATGGGCGGGCACGTCCGGGTCGGCCTCGAGGACAGCGTGTATTACCGGCGTGGCGAGCCGGCGACCGGCAACGCCCAGCAGGTCGCCCGCGTCGTCCGGATCGCGAAAGAGCTCGGCCGCGACGTCGCCACACCCGACGAGGCCCGCGAGATCCTCGGCTTCCGATAAGACCCGCCACTCCCTACGGTATCGTGGCGTGACCCCCGCTCACCGTCACCGGCGTCCCCATGGCATGGATCATCGACGCGACCTGCGATATCCATCGGTCTCCCTCCGAGCCTCCCAGCAGCACCGGCTGCCCGTTGCTGATATACGCGGGATAGATGACTGCCGACGTGAAGCCACTCGAGTCCATCTGCATCCGGAGGATTATCGTGTACCTGCCCTCGTTGCTGCCCGGGCTGAAGACGAAGTTGCCGAGTGAGTAAGCGACGAGCTTGCCCTTGTATATCTCCATCCCCTGGACCACATGCGGATGCCCGCCCAGTACCAGGTCGGCGCCGTTGTCCACAGCAAGGTGCGCGTAATTGATCTGCGCCTGGTCCGGCGTGTAGTTCTTCTCAGTCCCCCAGTGGAACGAGACCACCACCAGGTCGGCGTTCTGCTTCGCGGCTCTGATGTCCGCGACCATCCGCGAGGTGTCCTTGGCATCACAGTCTCCCGGCCAGCCGTTCCCGGCTGGCCAACCGGCGTAGCCGATGTCGTCGTAGCCGAGGAAAGCCACCCTCAGGCCGTTCGCGTTCAAGTAGGCCGGCTGATGGGCGCTGTTATAGTCGGCACCGGCCCCGCAGTGCGATATGCCGTACTGGTCGAGGTAGGCGAGGCTGTCCAGGAACGCGTCGTTCCCGTAGTCCTTGGTGTGGTTGTTCGCCTGCGACACGACGTCGATGCCGGCGTCGCGCATCGGTGGCAGTCCGTTAGGCGGCCCGCGGAACGTGAACGTCTTGCCGGCGACTGCCGTGCCCCTGTTGCTGATCGTACACTCGAGGTTGGCAAACGTCAGCGTGTTGTCACGCAGCAGGTCGCCGGTCGCCTTCCAAGGCCAGTCGTAGCCGTTCGACTGCATATATGGCAGCACGTCGCCCCCGATGTTCACGTCCCCCACCGCGGCGAGCAACCACTTGGCGTTGCTGCGGTAGGAGAAGTACATCGGGCGTTCGACCACGATCTGCGCCCCGCCGAGCGCGTCGACGCTGCAGGAGAAGTCGTGGGCCGCGTCGTTGCCCTCGCCGAGCGTATTCTTGACCGGGACGGTCGAGCGCGAGCCGGCCGGCACCGAGATCTTCTGCTGCCTGTTGTTCCCGTCCCCGAGCAGGTAAAGGATAGAGACTTCCGCCGCCGCGATGCCGGGGTTCTGTATGCAGATGTAAGGGTCGAAGCCCGGCCGGCAGGTACCCTCTGCAAAGAAGAAAGAGGACGATGGCGCGCCGGCGCCGACGACATCGTGCCCGCCCGTCCATACGCCTTTGTACGCGAAGTACATCGGCCTCTCCGCCACTATTGTCTGCCCGTTGGTGCAGCTGACCCGGCATGAGAAGTCGTGCGCCGCGTCGTCACCACGGCCCAGGTCGTCCGCCACCAGCAGGGTCGCGCGCGAGTTCGGCTTCACGTCGAGCTCCCGTTCTTTGAGCCCGCCATTGCCGAGCATGTAGCTGACCTTCACGTGGGCGCTTGCCGCGCCGGGGTTCTGGATGCACAGGTAAGGGTCGAAGCCCGGGCGGCACGAGCCTTCGGCGAAGTAGAAATCGGCTGCGGGAGCGGCCGCGCCGAGCACGTCGTGGCCGCCGGTCCATACCCCTTTGTAAGTGAAGTACATGGGCCTCTCTACCACGATCCCCGAATCGCTGTCGGCGATGACCGAGCACGAGAAGTCGTGCGCGGCGTCATCACCGGTACCGAGCGTCTCGGCCACCGGGTACGTCCGCCTCGAATAGGGCGGTATCTCGTCCGAGCGTGTCCGCGTCGTGCCGTCGCCCAGCATATACGTAATGGTCACCTTCGTGCCGGGCCCCGGGTTCTGGACGCAGAGGTACGAATCGAAACCGGGCCGGCAGGTCCCCTCCGCGAAATACCACGCCTTCCTCGCCTCAGTGGCGCCCACGACGTCATGGCCCCCCGTGACGGTGCCGTTGTACCTGAAATACATCGGCCTCTCAACGACCACCGGGAGGTTGGCCGACACCGCGACCGAGAGGTCGATCCCGGCGGGAACGTCCATGCGGACGTCCACTGTCGTCCGGCTCGTTGGCGGCAGTTGATATGACTTCACGATGCCCTGGCCGTTCGTCGGCATGTAGCTGAGCGCCGCCGTCACCGTCTGCTGGTTGGTGTTGGCGATGCAGAGCCACTCCTCGAAGCCGGGCCTGGTAGTGCCCTCCGCGAAGTACCAGGTCTTCGCGGCGCCGGGCGCGCCCACGACGTCGTGACCGCCGGTCCAGTCGGCCAGCGCGGCCGCCGGCATCGCGAGCGCCACCGCCATGAAGATCGCCAGCGCGAGCGCGAGCGTCCGTATCCGTCTGCCTGAAAACCTGCTCAACGCGAGCCTCCTTGCTTGCTCTGATAATAATAACAAGGGCCGCGGACACGCCCCGCGGGCCACCTCAGTCGGCCGCCGCGTGTTCCTCCAACCACTCCACGATCTCTACTACCGGGATCTGGTACAGAAGGTCAACGTGCCCGGCCCCGGGAATGCTCACCTCGAGCGTATGTTCTGAAGAGACAGTCTCGATAACGCCGTCCCGGATATGCTTCGGCTGCAGAAAATCCTTCCCGCCGGAAGCCGCCACCAGCGGCGCGGTGATCGCAGACATCCCGTCCTTGTAACAGTAGGACGGCACTTCTTCTTCCTGCTGCATAGTACAGTCCAATTGCCCCAGCCGAACTGTCTGGACCGTCTGCGCCACCTGCAGCGCGCTGACGTCGCCCCCCGCCCAGGTCCCGAACAACCGGCAGGCCTCGCCGCCCATGTTCCAGGGCACGAGGTACATCTGCATCAACGGGCTGGACATTATCATCTTCGCGAGCAGCGGGTGCCTGTACCCGAACTCGAGCGCCATCTCGCCGATCGGGATGCGTGGGTGCTTCCTGTCCCTCTTCCTCAGCCAAGCCTCGACGAACCTGAAACCCGCCTGGGTGGCGGGGTGGAGCCGCATCCTGTCCATCAGGTCTGTGCCCTCGTCCATGCTGACCGGGCTGGCCACGGCCACCGCGCCCGCGACCAGACTGTTACGGCGCGCGGCCACTTCCGGGTCCTGCCTGACCATCGGCCTGGCGCTATCGATTACGCATCCCTGCAGGTACATGTAGAGGGCCATTCCGCCGAAGCTGTGGCCCATGTAGAAGACCGGCCGCCCGGTCTCCTCCGCCGCCCTGTCGATCACGGCGGGAAGGTCGAAGCAACCGAGCTGGTCGCCCGAGTGGTGCCAGTCCCCCGCGTCGCTGATCCAGGGATAGCTCCCGGAGCCCCGGAAGTTGATTATCCAGACCTCGTAGCCCAGCCTGTAGAGGACGTCCGCAAGGTTGAAGCCTGCCAGCGGAAGGTCGAACTCGTAGCCGGAGGACGCCAGGCCGTGCCCGCAGACAACAGCCCTCGCGCCGGGCCTCGCGTAGCGCCTGCAGCTGACGGTCGCCCCGTCTTCGGTGCGGACCTCGACGATCCGCGCGTCCGGCTTTTCGATGAGTGGAACCTGCAAACCCCTCGCCTCCGTCTCGCCGCGTCAGTCAATCTTACATCACGAGCCGGGAGCGGTCAGGTCACGTCCTTGCGCCGGAAGACCAGGTACGCCGCCACGAAGAAGACGGCCGCGAAAAGAAGCAGTATCAGGAAATCCCAGAGCGGGAAATGCGCCTTCGTCACCACGCTGACCGGGTCGTAATAGTGGAAGATCCCGATGATGTCTATCTTCGAGATCGGCTTCGAGTACGTGCCCCCGAAATGCAGCAGGTAGAAGGCCAGCGTGAGCCCCGCGGAAGCCATTATCGCCTTGCGGTCGCTCAGCCATGCCGAGAAGAACATCGAGTAGCCCGCCACCGCCGCGAACATGGCGATGCCTATGGGGATGAAGACACCGAACCCCGCATACGTCATCTTGTGGGCGAAAGCCGCGCCGAAAACGATCACCGAGACCATCGTCACGACGACAAGCACTATCATCCCGGCCAGCATCATCACGGCCTGGGTGACGATGACCGGGGCGCGGCCGATCGGCTGCGAGAGCAGGAACTCCATGGTGCCCTCGTCCATCTCCCCCGCCAGAGCGCCGCGGGACCAGGCAACCACGAAGGCGACCATCACCACGATCCAGATGAAGCTGAGCAGCTGGAGGACGATGTAGTTCGTGAACGTCGAGAGGTCGAAGCTCTGCAGTCCGAAGAACTTCAGCATGCTCTTCGGCATCGCCTGTGTCTTCAGCTGTGTCATCTTCGAGACTGTAGGATAGAGCGCCGCGAGCATCAGCACGTACAGCGAGAGCGAGACCGCGTACACAGTCGTGGAGCGCCACCTGTCCCCGAACACCTTCCTGGCGAAGTTCATGTTCATGAGCCGCCGCCTTGCCCGGGGCCGCTGTCTCCGTCAGCCGGCGCCTGAGCCCCCGGCCCGGCATGCTCCTCGCCCGGAAGCGAGTAGTACTCCAGGAACACGTCCTCGAGCGAGGCGTGGGCGATGGCCAGGTCGGCGACCTCCACTCCGGCGATCGCCTTCAACAGCGGGTTGATGTCACCGCGCAGCTTGAGCTGTAATCGGTCGCCCGCCTTCTCGAAGCCGCTGATGCCGGGCAGCCTGTCCAGCCCTTCGGGCGGCTGCCCCCTGAAGGTTATATCCACGTTTCGGAGCTTCAGGTTACGAAGCTCGTCTATCTTCTGGACCGTCGCCAGCCTCCCGTCCTTGATGATGCCGACGCGGTCGCTTATCCGTTCGACCTCGGGGAGGTTGTGCGACGAGAAGAGGACCGTGACGCCGGCCTCCCGCTGCTCCTGCAGGATCTCGTAGAGGACGTACTGGGTCAGGGGATCGAGCCCGTTGGTCGGCTCGTCCATGATGATGAGCGGCGCCCGCCTCATCAGCGCGAGCGTGAGCGCCATCTTCTGCTTCATCCCGCGGGAGTACTCCCTGAGCTGGCGCGAGACATCGAGCTCGAGTCGCTCCGAGAAGTCGAAGCCGGCCTTCTCGTCCGCCCCGAAGCCCGCGACGAAGCGGATCAGCCTCTCGCCGGTCAGCCTCTTGTACATGGCGGGCTCCCCGGGAAGGTACCCGACGATGCGCTTGACCTCGACCGAACGCTTCCAGCAGTCGAGGTCGAGGATAGTGGCGCTGCCGGCGGTCGGCGAGAGCAGGCCCATCAGAAGCCTCATCGTGGTCGTCTTGCCGGCCCCGTTTGGGCCGAGGAAGCCGAATATCTCGCCTTCGCTCACGCGCAGGTCGAGCGACTCGACACCCACGACATTGCCGTAGTGCTTGGTGAGGTTCTCTGTGACGATGACGTCCCTGGCCAACCGGAATCCTTCCCTGGTTCGCTCGACCGCAACAATTATACAGGGGAGACATCGGGTGTAGTGGCGCGATGATAAGATTATTCATTGAGTCCGCAAGTCTACACTTCGGAGGACCGATGAAAGAGAAGCGTGCTGTGGTGGTCGGCGCGGGGCTGGGAGGCCTATCCGCGGCGGCGCACCTGTCCAAGGCCGGCCTGGACGTCACAGTCCTCGAGCGCAACAGCTACCCGGGCGGCTACGCCTGCAGCTTCGTGCGCGATGGCTTCGAGTTCGAGACCTCGCTCCACGAGCTGAGCGGCATCGGGCCGCCGGAGAACCGCGGCTCGTGCTACAGGATGCTCGAGAAGTGCGACGTGGCGCAGCGGGTCGAGTTCATCCCGATCGCGGACTTCTACACCTCGGTCTTCCCCGACTTCAAGAAGACGATCCCCCACGGATGGGAAGCGGCCGAGGAAGCCTACTGCCAGCAGTTCCCGGCCGAGCGCGAAGGCATCAAGCGGGCACTTTCGGATATGAAGGGGATGTCCGACGCGCTGAGGTCGGCTCAGACGATGGGGCCGCTCGAAGCGCTGACTTTCCCGATCAAGGGGCGGCAGGTCATCCGCTCGACGGGCCTCACCACCGAAGAGGCGCTCTCGCGCTGGATAAAAGACCAGCGATGCAGGGCCCTCTTCACGAACATCTGGGGCTACTACGGGCTCCCGCCCTCGAGACTTTCCTACCAGCTGTTCGCGGTCGCGAACGCTTCTTACCTCGAGTACGGGCCCTACCACGTGAAAGGCACGTCCCAGGCGCTGTCGAACGCATTCGTCGAGGCCATCGAGGACCACGGGGGCACGGTGCGGCTGCGGGACGGCGCCGCGAAGATCGCGACGAAAGACGGCAGGGTCACCTCGGTCACGACGGAGAGCGGCGAGACGATCAAGTGCGACTACGTGGTCTGCAACGCAAATCCGATCCACACCTGTCACGACCTGATCGGCGCGGAGAACGTCCCGTCGTCGTACCTGCGCTCGCTCGCGGAGGCCCATATCGCCGTGGGCACTTTCAACGTCTACATGGGCCTCGATTGCCCGCCCTCGGAGCTGGGCCTCACCGAGCACGAGTTGTTCATCAACGAGACCTACGACTGGGACGAGGACTACGACGCGGGCTTCGAGATAAAGAAGCCCCCGATGTGGGTCATAACCTGCTACAACATCGCCGACCCCGAGTTCTCGCCACCGGGCACGACCGTCGCGGTCATCACTGTCCTCTGTGACGGGGTGGTCTGGGAGTCGCTCGCCCCGGAGCGCTACCGGGAGGCGAAGAACAGGATGGCGCGCGAGCTGATCGACGCCTCCGAGAAATACGTGCCGGGCCTCAAGGACCACCTCGCCGTGGTCGAGGTATCGACGCCGCTCACGAACATGCGCTACAGCGGCAACCCGGGCGGCTCGATACTGGGCTTCGATTTCGACGTGGCCGGGTCCCCCATGTTCAGGCTCCCCAACCGGGGCCCGCTCGAGGGACTCTACTTCGGCAACGCCTGGGTCAGGATGGGCGGGGGTTTCGAGACCGCCATAGGCTCCGGCTACCTCGCGTTCGGCGAGGTCATGAAAGACGTGGAGGGCGTGAAAGGCTTGAAGAAGTACATGCCCACGTTCGGATAGGAGGCTTCGAACCAACGATCTGACCAAAGGGGCGGGTTCTTAACCCGCCCGGCATCGTGCGACAAGAGTGTCGCACCTTTAATATCGGGAATAACGTTCGGATAGGAGGCTTCGAAGTGGCTTTCAGGGAAGCAAGAGACGCGATAACCGATATCGCCAAGGCCGGCATGGTCATCACCAGGAAGGTCGCGTCAGGAATACTGGCCGACGAACGGCGGCTCGATCCCGACACGGTCGAGCGCGTGGTGTCAGGCCTGCACCCCGGCCGGGTACTGGCCCGCGTGGCGTCGGTCTACGACGAGACCGAGTCGGCCACGACGATAAGGCTCGTGCCGGCGGGCGATGACCCTTTCCCGCCTTTCGTCGCGGGCCAGTACATCGCGATCTATCTCGACATCGACGGAGTGCCGACATCGCGCCCGTACAGCATCTCGTCTCCCCCGACCCATACCGGCTATATGGAGATAACCGTGCGCGAGCTGCCCGACGGCTTCGTGTCGAAGCACCTCTGCCACTCGGTGCGCGCGGGCGACCTCTTCGAGGTAAGCGCGCCCGCCGGCCGTTTCGTATACGACCCGCTCATCGACACCGACGAGCTCGTCTTCATAGCGGGCGGCAGCGGAGTGACTCCCTTCGCGAGCATGATAAGGGAGGCCGTGGACCTGAAGAGCGGCCCCTCGATGCGCTTTATCTACGGCACCCGCACTGAGCTCGACGTCATCTTCGGCGACGAGCTGATGGGCGTGGCATGCTGCGAAGAAGGAGTGGACCTGAAGCTGGTGGTCAGCGAGCCGGGTCCCGACTGGACCGGCACGTGTGGCCTTCTCGACCGCGATATCATCGGCGAATTCATCGGCCCCGCCAAGGGGAAGACCTTCTTCGTCTGCGGCCCGCCCGCGATGCACGTGCTGTGCGAGGGCGCCCTCAGGGAGCTCGGCGTCCCCGAGAAGCGGATCAAGACCGAGGCGTCAGGACCTCCGCCCGACGTGACAATGGTGAAAGGCTGGCCCGAGGGCTTCACGGGCGAGGAAGAATACACCGTAAAGATCGCCGGCGGAACGTCCTTCCGTGCCCTTTCGGCGGAGCCTCTTCTCAACTCGCTGGAGCGCAACGGCATGACTGTCGAGAACCTTTGCCGGTCGGGAGAGTGCGGCATCTGCAGGGCCGGGCTGGTCTCCGGGTCGGTGTTCATGCCGGACACCACGGCGATCCGCAAGTCCGACGCGGCGTTCGGGTACATCCACCCCTGCGTCTCATACCCGCTGAGCGATATAGAGATCCGGATCTGAGAGCCCCGTTCAGGGTATTCGGGCGCGTTGTCAGGAAATGCCCTCTGTGATATACCAGTACCACACAAATCGAACATTGGAGATGTCATGTTTGGAGCGATTTTCGGTCTCGGGCCACTAGAGCTCATCATCATTATTGCGGTCATAGTCCTGCTCTTCGCTCCCGCGATCCTGCCGAAGCTGGTCAGGCGTGCGGGCGATTCGGTGAAGGCCATGCGCGAGATGACCGACAATTTCCAGGACGAGAAAGGCGACGGCAAAGAGGCGGAGCCGAAGGCCGAGGCCAAAAAAAAGAAAGAATGAGCCTGCCGCCTCGAGCGGCGACATAGTCTGAAGGCGCGACGCCCTGCGACGCGCCTTTTTTCATGCCCCGTAACAATACGAGCCCGCTGCGGGTTATAATCCGGCACGAACCGGATGTCAGCTTATTCCCTACCGGGAGGTGCCCATGAGCGAAGAGCTGTTCAAGCAGGAGCACGAGGTGTTCCGCACGACCATCCATGACTTCATCGTCAACGAGCTCGCCCCTCACGCGGACGAGTGGGAGGAAGCGGGCGAGGTGCCGCGGGACGTCTTCCTCAAGATGGGCGAGCTGGGCTACCTGGGCATGAGATACCCCGAGGAGTACGGGGGCGGGGACGACATCCTGTACGAGGCCGTCCTTCACGAGGAGTTCTGTAACTGCCAGTCGGGCGGCGTGGCGGCTGACATCGGCGCGCATGTCGCCATCAGCATGCCCCACATACTGACTTACGGGACCGAGGAACAGAAGCAGAAATACCTGCCCGCCGGCATCCGCGGTGAGAAGATCGGTTGCCTGGCGATCACGGAGCCGGAAGCCGGAAGTGACGTAGCCGGCATCATGACAAAGGCGGTCAAGGACGGAGATGAGTGGGTCATCAACGGCTCGAAAACCTTCATCACCAACGGCTCGCGCTGCGACTTCATGGTGCTCGCGGCGAAGACCGACATGGAGAAAGGCTACGGCGGTATCTCGATGTTCGTCGTGGACACGGACAATCCCGGCTTCGAGGTGACCAAGAAGCTCGACAAGCTGGGATGGCGCGCCTCGAGCACCGGCGAGCTCGGCTTCGCTGATATGAGGGTCCCGGCAGACGCTCTGCTCGGTGAGGAGAACAGGGGCTTCTACCAGATCATGGGCATGTTCGCCTGGGAGAGGCTCTCGCTCTCGCTGGGTGCGGTCACGGCGTCCCAGAAAGCGCTCGATGACACTACCGATTACGCCAGGCAGAGGAAGGCTTTCGGCAAGCCGATAGGCAAGTTCCAGACGATCGCGCACTCCCTGGCCGACATGGCGACCCAGATAGAGGCGGCCAGGCGGCTGGTATACCACGCGCTGAAGCTCTACGTCGAGGGCGGGAATCCCATGCGCGAAGTGGCGATGGCAAAGCTGTTCTCCTGCAGGCTCAGCTTTGATGTCGCCGACCAGTGCCTGCAGATCTTCGGAGGGTACGGCTTCATGGAGGAGTACCCGATATGCAGGGCCTTCCGCGACCTGCGGCTGATGCCGATCGGCGGCGGGACGGACGAGATCATGCGTGAGGTGATCAGCAAGACGATGGGGCTTTGAGCTGCCTCCTCTGTAAAGTCGCATCTACGCTCGCGCCGATACCCTCTGTGGAAGGAGGGACATATTGAGGCGCCTGCCCCGATTCCTCGCCAGTTTCACGCGTTTTCTCGCGGCGGTGCTGATTGCCGGCGCGCTGGCCCTCGCCTTGCTGCTCATCGGCCAGCGGGTGTTCAGCCCGTTCCACGTCGTGATCAGCAACTCGATGTACCCTCAGATCCGCACCGGGGACGCCGTAGTCGTCAAGAACATCGACCCCGCGAAGGTGAAGGTCGGAGAGGTCATCATCTTCCGTGACCCCAACAAGCCCGAAGACCTGATCATCCACCGGGTCATCGCCGTGGCGATGAGCGGCGAGGCGATCCTCTATAGCACCAAGGGCGACAACAACCCCGTAAACGACGACTGGCAGGTCAGCATCGGGCAGGTCGTCGGAGGGGTCGCCGTCAGCATCCACAAGTTCGGCTGGTTCCTCGATTTCCTGCAATCGCCGAAGGGATATGTCACGTGCATTGCCGTGCCGACCGCCCTGTCGATCCTGCTCGTCTTCATGCTCGGCGTCATGGAACGCCTGAACAAGCTTCGGATCCGGAGGATCTCGGGATATCACGTGGACCCGACCGGCCAGAGCGCCCTCTCTGTAAAGACATCTGTTGAATTCGAGATATTGAATTCCAGATATTGATTTTCAAATATTGAGACGCGGCTTCAGTCGCGTAACGTTCTTCAATCGTCGCGCATAGACTCTATTGTTTGCGGATGCGCGGTTGAAACCGCGCCCCAATCGGAGAAATCTCAGAAAAGCTCTTTGAACTTCCCCTTGAGCACGCAATCAGCAGCCAGCAGGCCGGAGACTATCGTCGGCCCGACGCCCCCGCCTGTCGCCGACTTCGAACCGGCCATGTAGAGACCCTTCAGCGGGGTAGTCGGACCGGGCCTGAGAAACAATGTCTGTCTTGGCACCTGCGAGCTGTCCGACCAGCACCCGTCCAGCGCCATGGTGTAGCGCTCGTACGTGATCGGGCTGCAGACGTCATACGCCCGGACATCCTTTATCAGGTCCGGGAAAATTTGGCTCACGGACTTCACCACTATCTCGGCGTACTTTTCCTTAATCTCCTTGTAGCGGTCTCCCCTGATCCCCCCGGACTCGACCCCCCAGCGCCTCTTGAAGCCGTAAGGGACACCGGGGACCGTTATCGTGATCGACGAACACCCGGGTGGCGCCAGTGAAGGCTCGACCAGTGAGTGGGCCGTGAGCATCCACGGGAAGGTGCCGGGATGCGGGAACTCCGTCGGCCGCGCGAGCGCGTCAGCCATCGCGCGCAGGTCGTACGACGGCTGGTAGAAGATCGTGCCGGGGGCTATGCCGTCCCGGTCCACCTTCGATTCCAGGCCGAGGTTGACGCTGAACCCGCTTATCGATATCGGGTTCGAGTCGACCTTCTCCAGCAATGTCGAGGTGAAGTTCTCCCTGTCGACCAGCTTTATCAAGGTTCGCTTACTGTCGGCGTCGCTTATGACGGACGAGCAGACCACCTTCGAACGCGGGTGGGTCTCCACCCCGCTCGCCCTGCCGCCCTCGGTGTTGATCGACGTCACCTCGTAGCCCAGCAGCATCGAGCCGCCGAAGCCGAGGTAAGCGTCGGTGAGTGCTTCCGACAGAGCGCTGAAGCCGCCGGCCGGGAAGTGGGCGCCCTCGTCCATCCGCGCCAGCTGGACCATCATCGCGATCGAAGAGATCTCCCAAGGCGGCGAACCCGCACAGGGCCACGCGGTGGAGACGATAGACTTCAGCCTGTCGTCCTCGAAGGTCCTGTCCAGGACGTCCTCGAACGTCCGCTCCTGGAGCATTTCCTTGGCGACCTTCATGGACTTGAACATGGAGCCGGGTGAGTATGGGTGGCGCAGCGCCTGCGGGTCGGCCAGCTCGCTGACTTTGGCGATGCGCTCGAAGAACGCCTTGATGTCAGCGGTCCTCGGGACGAACTGCTCCTTGAGCCGCTCCTCGAGTGAGTCAAGCCCGGTCCCTATGCTGAGGTCGTGCTCCGGATAGATGTAGCGGTGGTAGGGGTCCACCGGCTTGAAAGTCACGTCGACTCCGAGGTGGTCCAGGATGGCGCGCGCGGTGCCGTTTGGAGAGCACCCGTATGCGAACTGGGGTACCTGGAAGGTGAAGCCGTTCCGCTCGAAGGACTTGGCGAACCCGCCCGGGCGCTCCTGCCTCTCGACGATGAGCACCTTGAGACCGGCTTTTGCGAGGAGCGCGCCGCTGGTCAGCCCCCCGAGACCGGCGCCTACGACGACGGCGTCGTACCGCTCGTCGAAGGACATCTGCCGCTCTCCTTCCATCCCCCTCCCCCTCAACTTTCAAATAGGGGTCTGACCCTTATTCAACTTTTTTTTCCAAAGGGGTCTGACCCTTTTTTGCCTAAATGCAAACAATTTGCCAGTTTCTATGCTCAGAGACTTCAATTCCTGCCAATTGGCTCTGACCCCTTTTTGACTTTTGTTGACAAAAGGGTCAGACCCCTTTTTTCCATTTTCAGGGTTTGAGCAAGCTCTGGGCGTAATGGAGATGCGCGCCCGGTACGCGGCGGAGGCTGCTGGCTCCCGAAGGGCATCCGGTCACGCAAAGACCACAACCCATACACTTGTCCTCGATGACCGCGGCCTTGCCCTCGGGCATCCTCGCGTTGAACCTGCACCTGGCGAGGCAGACGCCGCATGACGCCGTCCCTTTGCACAACTCCGCGTCCACGACCGCGCGCGAGCGCCCTTTGTCGTAGGCGTTCACTCCGATGCTCCGCATGGCGTGAAGCGGTATGCAGACATCGTCGGCGCAGTTGCACATCACGAATGCCACGCCCTGCGCATCGTTGAAGCCGTACACCTGCCTGACAAAACCGCTGCTGTCGAAGGTGTCGAGCATCTCCAGGGCCTCTTCCCGGGTGATCTCCCTGTAGTACTCGGGGTAGTTCGCGACGTACTGCCTCGCCCACTTGCCGAAGACCATGTCGGTCTCGTTGGGCACATCGGTCGAGTAGACGCGCCGCGCCCGGCGGCAGGGACAGGTCCCTATAGCGACCGTGGCACCCGAGTCGAACAGCGCGTTCACCATCTCCTGTCCCTCGTCGTACGAGAGGACCTCGCCGGAGACGACCTTCATGACCATCGCCGCGATCAGATTTATGGCCTTTTTGGCGACAGGGTGATGCAACCAGTTTCGGTCGGCGAGCCAGAAGATCGTCCTCATCAGGAGATGCTCATAGCGCGAGCCGAGCCACATCAATATGCGCGGCATCCGCTGCGCCGGCATGTCGGGATCGTAGACGACGTGCGTCGCGAGCGTCCGAACGACCGCGAATGTGAAGAGTGAAAGCCTGGTGAAGAACCGGAACCTCATCCCCCGTGCTCCTGTCACTGGTACTGCCGGAATGCCGCGGATATCATACACCAGAATTTTATGGAAAAAACTGGTTGAATGTCCGAGGCCGTTGTATTAGCCTCAATTGTTGGAGATGAGTGATGTGAGCGGTGAATCCCGATTAATGATAGATGGTGAAGTAGCTGTCGCCGCGGCAAAGGCCGCAATGAGCTCCGGCGGCGATTACGCTGACGTATTCTGCCAGCGGCGCACGACCTCCCTTGTCCGATTCGACGAGAGCAGCGTCGACGACATCTCGACCGGCGTGGACTCGGGCGCCGGGGTGCGGGTCATCAAAGGTGACCTGGCGGCTTTCGCGCACACCGACGTCCTCGACCGGGAACACCTGATGAGCGCGGCCGAGACAGCCGCCGAGGCGCTCAAGCACGCGGCCGAAGGAAAGACCCTCACGATAGTAATCCCCTCCAGGAAGGCGCCATCGGTCTGCCCGGCGGAGGCCGCGGAGCACGACGTCCGCAAAGTGGTCGAGCTGCTTCGCACTGCCGACGACGCGGCGCGGAGCCTGAGCGCCGAGGTGCGCCAGGTGACCGCTATGCACAACTCCGCGTACGACGAGGAGCTGCTCGCCGACAGCACCGGTAGCGTGCGGTCCACGACCTGCACCAGGACGCGCTTCGCGGCCCAGGTCGTTGCGATGAGGGACGGCGAGGCACAGGTCGGACAGGAGGCACCGGGCGCGCTCGCCGGCGCCGAGTTCTATGACAGGATCGACGTGGCCGAGGTAGCGCGGGTGGCAGGCGGCCGGGCGCTCGCGATGCTGGACGCGCGAAAGGCACCGACGGGAAAGATGCCAGTGGTCATCAGGACGGGCACCGGCGGTGTCCTCATCCACGAGGCGACCGGTCACGGGCTCGAGGCAGACCACATGCACAGGGGCGCCTCGGTCTACGAGGGGAAGATCGGCACGAAAGTCGCGAGCGATATAGTATGGGTGTCGGACAATCCGACTCTCCCGGGACTCTGGGGCTCCTATCCCTTCGATGATGAAGGCACGCCGTCGGAGGACACGCTGGTCATCGAGGCGGGAGTCCTGCGCCGCTACCTCTACTCGAGGCACGACGCGATGAAAGACGCGGTCGAGAGCACGGGCAACGGGAGGCGCCAGTCCTTCAGGCAACTCCCGATACCAAGGATGAGCAACACGTACATCCGACCCGGCGACTCCGACCCCGCCGAGATCGTGTCATCCACGAAGACGGGGCTTTTTGCGCAAAAGATGGGAGGCGGACAGGTCGATACAGTGACAGGGGACTACGTTTTCGCGGTCTCCGAAGGGTACCTCATCGAGGACGGCGCTATCGGCCCGGCCGTCCGCGGAGCGATGCTCATCGGCAACGGGCCGAAGACACTCGAGATAATCGACGCGGTAGGCAACGACCTGGGATTCGAAGAAGGCATGTGCGGCAAGGACGGCCAGTGGGTGCCAGTTACCACCGGCGGCCCGACTTTCAGGATAGCTGAGCTGACGGTCGGCGGGACAGAGGTTTAGAGGGGAGAAAGACTGATGATCAAGAAGATCGACAATCTTGGGAGGGTAGTGGTGCCGAAGGGTTACAGGCTGATGCTCGGCCTGAAGCCTGGAGACCCGCTCGACGTGGAGATCGACAGCGGTCGCCTCGTCATCGCCCCCCACAGCGACGGCTGCACTTTCTGCGGGTCGGAGGACGTGGTCCAGACCCACTTCGGGAAGAACGTGTGCAGCACGTGCACGGAAGCTCTCAGGGCTAACGGGTCCGGAGCGTAAGGGCCCTGTTGTAAAGTTCCGTCTTCGATATGCCCGAGGTGGCAGAGATCCTTGCGGCCGCCTCTTTGAGTGGAACGCCTTCCTCGTTCAGCACCAGGACCTCTCGAGCGGCATCGTCGCGGTCACTCTCAGCGGGGACCGAGCGCGACGCGCCCTCCACGATGACGACGTACTCGCCCCTCGGCTCGCCCAGCTCATCGATGACCTCTGACAGCCGACCCCTGATCACCTGCTCGAAACGCTTGGTCAGCTCTCTCGCAACGGCGGCGCGCCTGTCGCCCATGACGACGAGGAGGTCCGCCAGAGTCGCTGAAACGCGTGAAGGGCTCTCGTAGAAGATGAGGGTGCGCTCGTCCCCCGCCAGTTCCTCGAACAGCTTTCGCCGGGCTCCCTGCTTGCGCGGCGGGAACCCTTCGAACGCGAATCTCCTGGTAGGCAGGCCGGATATGACCAGCGCGGTAAGCGCGGCGTTCGGCCCCGGCAGCGCCTCGACTTCGATGCCCGTCTCCACGCACTCGGCGACCAGGTGCGAGCCCGGGTCCGATATCCCCGGCATGCCGGCGTCCGAGACGAGCGCGACGTTCTCACCGGCATCGATGCGCTCGATGATCTTCCTGCCGGCGCTCTCGCGGTTCTCCTCGCGGTAGCTCACGAGCGGGGTGTGGATGTCGTAGCGCGAGAAGAGTCTGCGGGTCCTGCGGGTGTCCTCGGCCGCCACAAGGTCGGCGTCCTTCAGCGCGTCGAGGACGCGAAGGGTCACGTCAGCGAGATTGCCTATCGGGGTGGCGCAAAGGTAGAGCTTCCCCCGCCGCGCCTCCAAGGTCGGCTACAACCTTTTTATGCTGAAGTACATCGCCCGCTCGCAGATCACCGGGTCGTCCGCGCTTATGGCCGTCGACACGTCGGTGTTCTTCACGCCGTCAACATCGTTCAGGTGGACCGTGAACCTGCTGTGGGCCGGGACCATGTAATCCTTGGCGACCAGCTTGCCGCCGGGCAGCATGTAATTGAAGTGGACGGTCGTATTCGTCGCGCCCGGGTTCTGCACGAGCACGTACGTGTCGTACTGCCCGCCGGTGTAGCCCTCCGCGAGGTACCACTGCTTTCCTGCTTCCGAGACCGCCGGCGCGTCGCTGCCGCCGACCTTCCCGTTGTAGTTGAAGTACATCGAGCGCTCCGCGATGATCGGTTCATCGGCCGTTATCGCCGTCGAAACCTCGTTCGACGAGACCTCTTTGATCGTGTTCACGTGGATCGTGAACCGCGAGTTCGCCTCCAGGCGGTACTTGTAGAGGAAGTTCTGCCCATCGGAGCGCATGAACGTCACCGACGCGGTCGTCGCCTGCGGGTTGGGGTTCTGCAGCAGCACGTACGTGTCGAACTGCCCGCCGGTGTAGCCCTCGGCGAGGAACCAGGCGGTCTTCGGCTCGGTGATGCCGCACGAGGCGTTCCCGTCATCCTTGCCGTTGTAGTTGAAGTACTGCGAGCGCTCCGCCACGATCGGCGCATCGCTGGCGACCTTCGTCGATACCTCCGCGTCCTTGAGCTCCGCGATGTCGTCCACGTGGATCGACTGGCGCGCATGAGCCTTCACGACGTAGTCGCGGGTGACGTTCAACCCGTCCGCCCTCATGAACGTGACGTGGGTATTCGCCTGTGTCGCACCGGGGTTCTGGAGCAGTATGAACTCGTCGAACTGCCCGCCGGTGTAGCCTTCGGCGAAGAACCACTGCGCCGCCGGCACCGGCACTCCGGCCGAGCAACTGCCTCCCAGCCGTCCGCCGTAGTCGAAGTACATGGCCCTCTCGGCGCTCACGTCCTGGTCGCTCTGCAGGAGCGTCGAGACCTCTGTCGCCTCGAGCCCCGGTATGTTGTCCACGTTGATGGTGTACCTCGCGAACGGCGCTACCTGGTAGTTGGCGGCCACGACCGAGCCGTCCGGCTTCATGAACTGCCCGATGATGTTCGCGGCCACGTTGTTGGGGTTCATTATCAGCACGTACTCGTCGAAGTTGCCGGACGTGCAGCCCTCGGCGAGGAACCACGTCTTCGAAAGCTTCGAGATGCCCTGGCTCGCGTGCCCGCCCGTTATCGGCGGCGGGGGCGGCGGGGGCGGAGTGTAATAGAAGGGCGGATCGATGACGTCGATACGCGTCCCGTTCGGCGCCCAGTCGTATGCCCACTTCGCGTCGGCGGTCGCCTGGCGCACGCACCCGTGAGAGCCCCGGCTGCCCAGGCATGACGCGCTGGTCCAGGTGCCGCTCTTAGGGTCGTAAGGCAGCGCGTGCATCCCGGTGTCGGGGGCGAAGCCCAGCCACCAGTAGCAGTAGACCCCGCCGTAGATGACCGAGATCGCGCATGGGTCGTGGTACTCGACCTTGAAGGTGCCCAGCGGCGTCGGATGGGATGTGGTCCCCGTGCAGACCAGGTGAGACTTGACCAGCACCCCGTCCTCCAGGAAGTACGCCTTCTGCTGCGAGATCGAGATGATGATCTGCTTTCCCGCGATCGCGCCGCCGCTGGTGCCCGCGGGGGTCTTACCCTGTGCCACGCCTGTCATGCCAAGCGATGACCCGTCACGGCCGACCGTCTCGACCTTGTAATAGTAGGTGGTAGCGTGCTCCAGGCCAGTGTCGACGTAGGACAGCGGGCCTCCCGAGGGAAGGTCGACCTCACCCTGGTGGACCATCGAGAAGTTGTTCCCCTCCGCCGAGCGGTACACCCGGAAGGCGCCCGCCGACGACGCCTGCGGCGAAGTCCAGCTCAGCTTGAGGCACGTCCCCAGGCTGGATTCGGGAAGACCGACAGTCAGGCCCCCGGCACCATTCCCGGCGGCTGCCAGGGCGGGCGCCGAGAACAGCGCGAGCATCAATAGGACGACGGCTACGACCGTCGCGCGTGACCACTTCGTCAAAGCTATTCCTCCTCCAGAAAAAAGGACGCTCACCTGCGTCCTCGAGCACGTTTGATCCCGAAAAAGCCTCTATTATGGCATGAAAGCCGGGCGGCAACCTCGTGCCGCTCCCGGCTTTGAGGCATTATACCGTGAAGCTTTCACGATTTCCACATGATTTATACGAATCCGGGCGCCGCTGGAGGACAATCGGAGCGCTTGGAACGGTTGATTTTCGTGCCTGAGAGGCCGGCCGCGAGCGTCAGGCAGGCGCGATGCGGTAGTTGATCACGTGCTCCGTCGGGCTCTCCCAGGTCACGTCCGCCTTGCTCTTGCGCAGCGCCTCGTAGAGGCCCTCGAGGGTCCCCGCCAGCACGAACTGCTCGTAGGCGTTCTCGATCCGCACGTTCACGATCGGGCCCTCCGGGCTCTCCTCTACCTTGAACCCGACGGCCATCCCCTGGCCGTAGAGCGGAAGCATCTCCATGTACTTGCGGAACGAGGCCTCGAGCTCGCGCCCCGAGATCGGGCCGTTGCCCGAGTGGAGTCCGAGCTGCTCGACGTGGTCGACCGTCCACTGCCTCTGCGCGTCGACCAGCAGCGCGTTGACCTCGTCTCCGAGCTCGTTGACCATCTCGCGGAAGACCGTCGTCACCATGTAGCCGTCGAGCATGATCACGCGCGACCCGGTGCGCGTGTCGACGATGATCCCTTCGTTCTCCATCCACTTGAGCTGCATAAGCGCCAGCGGCATCTTGCAGCGCGGACAGCGCTCGTAGTAGTGGCTGTGCGGGAGCGTCGGCTTGAACTCGAGCGCCATCCTGTTCGCGATCTCCGGCTTCTCGCCGGTCGGCTCCACCGTGATGATGTAGCTGTCCGGCCCCTCCTCCACCCATGACTGCTTGAACGGCTGATGCTCGAGCGCCTCGAAGGCGCCAACGACGTTCGCGGCCATCAGGTTCATGTTGAAGGGGTTGGAGATGCGTGCGACGCCCTTGACCCCCGGCTCGTATGAGATCGTCTCACTCAGGCACTGGCCGCATATCATGCCGACCTTGTGGAACTGGTCGACACCTATCTTCTTTGCCAGGTTCAGCTTGAGGCCGAGATTTATTCCCGGGATCTTCTCAGTGAAAGCCTCGAAGGTAGACTTGCTGGCGTTGCGCTGCGCCTCAAAAGCGATGTGCTCGATGGACACGCCCAGGCGGGCCTCGATGTTCTCGAACAGGTTGTCGACGAAACCGGCGTGGAGCAGGACGACCCGGAACTCCTTGCGCATGACCTGGGTGATCGTACCGTTGTCGTTCCACTTGATGAAGAAGCTCACAAATCGAGGGAATCCGCATTCCCGGCAGCGCATCAACGTGGTTTTTTTCTTCGCCATGCCACCAGACCTCTTGCATCCGATTCCGCGCTCGTACCCCGGCAATTCTACCATCAATCAACCTTGGTTTGTTCCCTTGCGATTGAGCCGCGGTTTCAAACCGCGGGCCCTCGATGCGATCGTGCAATACGGCGACTGAAGTCGCCGCCCAATCATCAAGGGGCAATGCTCGAAGGGCTCTCGAGAGAAATGGAAGGGGCCCGAAGATGGGCCCCTTCCTGGTCCCGCTTGATGTATTGCGGGTTCCCCGGGCTACTCGCCCAGGCCCAGCGAACTGTGCCCGCCCGCGATGCCTTTGTACGTGAAATACATCGCCCGCTCTGCGACGACCCCGTACTCGTTCGAGGCCGCGTGCCCGGCTCCGGCGTCCTGACTTCCGTCGTCCCCACGGGAAGCCGCTTTCCTCTTGCCAGGGAGAAGCGGCTTCCCGCTAATTCAATCGACCCTCTTCGAGCGAAAGCTTGAACAGCCTGGCCGTTTTCCACACCTATGAGCTACTGCAGGCGCTTCACCGGTTGACCGCACCATAACCACTTGGCGGCGAATCGTCACCCGGTTGTACCAGCGCACCGGATATCATCGACAATTACCCCTGTTAGATTCAGGGTCACTCAGTCGTCTGAACTGCTGAAAACGTTTGATATACTCAGTCCAGCGGCCCGGCACCCTCGGGCCACACGAGCCGGGAGGTCGAGATGCGGAAGAAACTGTCCCTGCTTTTCTGTGCCGTACTCCTGCTGTCATTCATCCTGTCCTCCGGCGCCGCATTCGCGAAAGCGCCCGATCGAAAAGTCTCGGCCACCTCCACCACGTGGTATCTTGCCGAGGGTTCGACGGGTGTGGATGCCACGGGGTATTTCGACACGTTCATCCTGCTCGCAAACCAGAACGCGACAGCTGCCACAGTTACTGTGACCTACCAGCTCGAGACCAGCAGCATCAGTTCTCATCCTTTTACGCTGCCCGCGGACAGTCGGACGACGATAAGCGTCTCCGACGACCTTGCCGTGATGCTGCCGGCCACAGGAGGACACGTCTGGAGCGTGTCGACAAAAGTGAGCAGCGATATACCTATCGTCGCCGAGCGGGCGGAGTACTGGACCGACAATCACGTAAACGCTGTGAAGGGCGTCCAGAGGCAGGCGGCCACCGAGTGCATAGGGGTCACGAATACCAATGCGATCTGGTACCTGGCCGAGGGCTCCACGCATGTCGGGCCGGATGGGTCCTTTGAGACATGGATACTCGTTCAGAATCCGGGCGCGACCGCGGCGCACGTCAGCATGTTTTACGAGACGCCTTCCGGCGAAGTGGTGGGCCCGGTATTCACCCTGGCGCCCGGGACCCGAAGGTCGATCAGCATCGGCAACACCCTGCCTGCGACCGACAGCATATCAACGATAGTCAACTCGGACGTTGGTGTCGTGGCTGAGCGCGCGATGTACTGGAGCAATCCGACAGTCCGCAGAGTGTCCGGGCACGATTCCGTCGGAGTAACCGCGGCAGCCCCCCTCTGGTACATGCCAGCGTGCAGCATGCAGGGCTGGACCCAGATCACCGACTGGCCCTACGTCCTGGTGCAGAACCCGCAGGCCTTTGCTGTCAACGTGACCCTCAAGTACATGACGGTTGCACAGGCCGGCGAGGTCGCGACTGTTCACGACGTAGCGACGGTAAGCCTTCCAGCGAAGACCAGATACACTTTCAATGTCCGTTCTTATCTGACCTCGCCATCGCTGCAGTACCTGACAGCTGTGGTGCAGGCGGATGCCCCCGTGATTGCCGAGAAGTCCGACTATAAAAACTACTTCGATGGCGCGACGCGTATCACGATGGAGCAGGCGAGTGGCTCGAACGGCCTGACGGCCACGTCGAACAACTGGCTGCTGGCTGAAGGCTCGACCGCCACGTCGACTATAAACAACATCATCTACGGGTTCGAAACATACATCTGGATCTGCAACCCGACCGGAGACGCTGCAACCGTCAACGTGACGTTCCTGCTGCCCTCGGGGCCGGTTGCGATCCCGGCCTTCTCGCTCCCCGCCTACACGCTCGTCATCGTCCATGCCAATGACTACGTGCCGAACCAGTGGAGCGTGTCTACGAAGGTGACATCCAATAAGGCACTCGTGACAGAGCGCATCATGTACTGGAGCCAGCCGGGCGTGTCGTCGCTTCCCTCCCCGACTCTACCTGTAGGATACGGCGACCAGACGAGCTCTGTCGGAGTCGCCACCGACTGACGATCTATAACCCGAATCCATGCAGAAGGCGCGGCCTCGACCGCGCCTTCTTCTCTTGAAGCGCGTTTCAGACAAAACTCAGCGAGAGACTCTTTGTCTTGACCGGCTCTGCCCGGCAGGTTCGGGCTCGAAGCCGGTGTATCTAATATGAAAGAACGCCTAACAGGAGGTAGTCCTATGGCGAACAGGGCGGAGAACGCCAACACGAAGATGCTCAAGAAACTCATCGCGTCTGTCCTCGAGCCTGGCGAACAGCTCGAGCTCGTGGATATGGGGACTTTGATGAGTGCCACCGAGCTGGCTGAGTTCTCGAAAAAAGCGATCAAGGACGTGTACAAGCGCGCGCTCATCGCGTCGCCGGCAATCGCGGCCGGTGCTCCCCGTGCCGGAAAGCAGATGGCCAAAGGCGGCTACGCGGACAAGTTCGCCGAGATCGTCCGTTTCAGCGTGCTGGTCACCGACAGGGCTATCCGCGTGATACCCGTCGAGACACGCAGCAGGGCGTTCGGGGTCGATTACGTCCAGAGAGACGACCTCGAGGCAGTCACCTTCCCACGTGACAAAGTGAGCCTCGACCTGGGTGGCGAAGACGAGTCGAAATTTTACGGACAGACTGCGAGGACCATCGAGGTGGCGATGCACGCGGAGGGCATTGAGCCCGTCGTCCTCAAGATGGGCAACGTCGACGGCTGGCGCGCGCTGGTCGGCGTCTGAGCCCACAATTAGGACGGGGCCCTCCAATCGGAGAGCCCCGTCCGACTCCGCGCCCTCGGGCTTGCGGGGTCCCAGGTATATGATGTCTCACCGCCCGAGGCGGTGTTCGGCCTCCGGGTCCGTGGTCCGGGTCGTGACGCCCCAAGTGTTTGCCAGGGAGGGTTCCTTCGCGCGTCCACCGGCCCTTGGCCTAGATCCTAGATTCACTGCCTCTATCGACGGTGCGATGCGGCGCCTTGACCGTTTCGAAGGTTTTCCATACTAACGGGCTACCGTACGTCCGGCAATGTGACTACGCACGCACGCACGTTTGCCTTATAGCAGACCGAGATCCCGCTTCCGCGATCGAAGTCGATGCTCACTGCTGTGTCGATTCAGTCGCAATCATCGCATGCCGATGTTCTTCATACATGTTCGTTGAGGCTCCGGAATGTTCCTGTCAGGCGACACGGGGGTGGTTATCTTGTCTATGAGAAAACTTCCTGTCATCCTTTCCACACTGCTGCTCATCCTCTTGATGTTGCCTGGCGTCCCCGCCGTGGCACACAATGCGACGGCACCGGGGAAGGGTGCCTCGAACACCTGGTACCTGGCCGAAGGCTCGACCGGCGAGGACGTCAACGGCTACTTCGAGACGTTCATCCTGCTGGCGAACCCTGGCTCCAACGACGCATCTGTCACACTCACTTACCAGCTGGAGACGGGATCGGTAGCGACTCCATCGCGCACTGTCGCCGGCGGCAGCCGGATGACCGTCAACGTGAAGGACGACCTGGCGCAATGGACCTCGGTGAAGAGCGGCAAGCTCTGGAGCGTCTCGACGAAGGTGGACTCCAGCCAGCCGATCGTCGCCGAGCGCTCCCAGTACTGGACCGACAAGTACGTCCTGCAGGTCAAGGGCCTGAGCCGCCAGGCCGGGACCGAGTGCATCGGCGTGACCACTGCCGCCACGAACTGGTACCTGGCAGAGGGCTCGACCCACGCCGGCAGCGACGGCTACTTCGAGACCTGGATACTCGTCCAGAACCCGGGGCCGGCCGCGGCCAGCGTTATGCTTAACTACCAGACCCCAAGCGGCCAGGTTCCCGGCCCCAGCTTCGCTCTGGCGCCCGGCACCCGAAGGTCTGTGAGCGTCGGCGACACGCTGAAGACGACGGACAGCATCTCCACCCAGGTAACGTCCGACAACCCGGTGGTCGCCGAGCGCGCCATGTACTGGAGCAACCCGACGATACGCCGTATCTCCGCCCACGACTCGGTGGGAGTCACCACTGGAGCCACGACGTGGTACATGCCCGCCTGTTACACCTGGTGGGCCGGTTACGTAGTCAGCTCCTGTTACGTGCTCGTGCAGAACCCGGGTGATACTGCAGCAAACATCACGCTCAGCTTCGTGACCACCAACGACACCAGCAAGCCGGCAGCACCGGTGCAGATAGACTCGATAACACTGGGCCCGAAGAGCAGACACACCTTCCTGCTGCAACCCCAGGCTAACGGTGAGCGCGTGTCCTTCTGCAGCGCGATAGTCGGGTCCGACATCCCTATAATCGCCGAGAAGTCGTACTACGTGTCGGACAACGACTACAGCGGATCAAGGCCGATCGCCAACATGCAGGCGACCGGCTCAAACGGGCTGGCCGTGACCTCAAAGAACTGGCTGCTCGCAGAGGGTTCAACCGCAACGGAGGGGCATGGCACCGGGTTCGCCACGCTTATCTGGATTATGAACCCGGGGACCGAGGCGGCGACCATCAACGTCACGCTCCTGATGCCCGGCAGCCAGAAGGCGCTATCACCAATAACACTGCAGGCCGGCTCCATGACGATGGTGTCACTCTGGGAGCAGGTCGGAAGCCAGTGGAGCGTATCGACGAAGATAGAATCGGACAAGCCCGTCGCGACTGAGCGCACGATGGAGTGGGCCGACCCGAACTACAGGGAAGGCTCCCCGTGGTTGCCGACCAGCAGGGGTGACCAGACCAGCTCGATCGGGGTGCCGGTGGACTAGGTTCTAAGAAAATAGGACACTCCCGGCCAGGGGCCGGTTTCCGGGGCGCGGTTCTTTCCGCACCCCGCACTATCTGTATGCAGGCCGCCCACTCGCACGCCACCTGGCAACAGCTTCAAGCCATTTCGCGACCCGACGGGTCTGCAATGAGCGCGCACGAATCCTCATCGAAATGCAACTGACCCGTAACCTTCATGTCACCAACGCTTTACCCGGTACTGCCACACTGAGACCAGATGAAAAAAGAGCAGAAAAAGAGGAGAAAAGAGGAGAAAAGATGGAACTGAAGACAGTCACGACACCAAGGAAGAACAAGCGAAAAACAAACAGTACCGTTGCCCTGATCGCACATGACGCGAAGAAGGTCGACATCGTGCTGTTCGCCCGCGAGCACAAGGCGATCCTCAGCCGGTGCGACCTTATCGCCACTGGCGCGACAGGGAACAAGATCACGTCCAGCGCCGGTCTCGACGTGCAGCTCATGCTGCCCGGCCCGGACGGCGGCGACCTCCAGCTCGGCGGTCTTGTCGCCAGCGGCGAGGTCGACATCGTCATCTTCTTCCGCGACCCCTTGAGCGCCCAGCCCCACGACCCCGACATATCGGCACTCCTGCGGGTCTGTGATGTGCACAACGTCCCCCTCGCTACGAACCCCGCGACCGCTCACATGCTTCTCAAAGGGGTCACCAGGGAGCTGGACCAGCTCCGTCCCGCCGTCTAAACGACCCCCGTCTTCTCCAACCAGAGCGCGACACCCCCCTGGTCGCGCTCGCCCTGACTTCTGACGCCAGATCAGGAGAGCGGCGGCCGCTCCGGCAGGCCATCGGTCCGACGCTGTTTGATACAATTGACGGCACATCGAATTCGAACACCGGGAGCATGGGGGTGACTGACTTGATAGAGGCTATCAAGAAGAGGCGCAGCGTCAGGAAGTACGAGGACACGCCGGTCAGCGAGGTGCAGCTACAGCAGGTCCTCGACACGGCGATGTACGCGGCCTCGTGGGCCAACAGGCAGGGCTGGCAGATCCTCGTGGTAAGAGGCGAGGAGAAGCGAGCTAAAGTGTCCGAGGCGCTCGAAGGCAACCCGGGCGGGAAAGCGATCGGCCAGGCCCCGGTGCTGATAGTCGTATGCATGGACCCGGAGATGTCAGGCTCCCCCGACGGGCGCGACTACTACATGACCGACGCCGGCATACTGATGGACCACCTGATGCTCCAGGCCGCGGAGCTCGGCCTCGGCACGGTATTCATCGGCATGTTCGACGAAGCGAAGGTCCGCGCCGCCCTGGACATCCCCGAGAGCTACCGCATCTGCGCCCTGACCCCGCTCGGCGTCCCGGCGAAGATACCGGGCGAGCGCCCGCGCAACACCGTCGAGGAGATCGTCCACTGGGAGAAGTGGTAGAAAGACATTGAGCCGCGACTTCAGTCGCGGCCCCGGAAGGCAAGGACAGGCATGGACATCACCTTGATCCAGGCGCGCGACATACCGGACGCCTGGTTCCAGTGCATCTACGAGCTGATGGAGAAGGGCCGCGAGTACAAGATCGACCGAGGCTCGTACGAAGGCCAGACACGCCGTGAGTTCGAGTTCGCCGTCGTCCACATCAAGCACCCCGAGGCGCGTCCGATGGTCCCGACCATGCCCGAGGGCTCGACCCTCCCACCTCCGACCGACATGGAGTTCGTCTACAAGTACCTGGACAAGCTGGTCAACGCCCACTCCAAGGCCGAACGGGAGGACTACACTTACGCGCAGTTCATCGAGCCGCAGGTCGGCGAGGTGATCCGCATGTACAAGGAGGACGGCTTCGGCACCAACCAGGCCTGCATGGCCGTCTGCGACCCGCAGAGCATCCTGCTCGTCGACCCGCCGTGCCTGCGCCAGATCGACACCCGGATCTATCCCGACGAGAAGAAGCTGCACTTCATCCTCTACTTCCGCTCGTGGGACCTCTGGGGCGGCTTCCCCTCGAACCTCGCCGGCATCCAGCTCCTCAAGGAATACATGGCCGACGAGATCGGCCACGGGGTCGAGCCCGGCGAGACCATCGCGCTCTCCAAGGGGCTCCACCTCTACGACATGTACTTCGAGGTGGCGAACCTGCGGCTGGGGCGGAGCGGCGAAAAACCGCTTGATTAAGGGATAAATAGGGGTTTCTCAGGTCCGAAGAACGGCGGCCCGAGAGCCCGGTT
>Ga0209539_1000102_pt1 | contig 50204 bp, 49 predicted proteins | sample BarGraNGADG00312_2_FD_184499 | JGI IMG/M metagenome (GOLD analysis project Ga0209539, IMG submission 184499) | Arctic peat soil microbial communities from Barrow, Alaska - Barrow Graham LP Ref core NGADG0011-312 (SPAdes) (version 2) | ecosystem: Environmental > Terrestrial > Soil > Wetlands >...
GGCGGACCTCGTCGCCGGGCTCCCCGAGCAGGGCGAACCCGGGCGCCTTGCGGCGTTCGGACGCGAGGGCCGCGTTCCCGAGGCCGCCGCCGCCACCCGCGGCCGCGACGAAGTGCGTGCCCACGCCCATCAGGTCGGCCAGCACCGCGCCGTCCTCGGTCCTCACCACGGTCCCCTCGGGAACGGCGATGACGAGGTCCTCACCGTTGCGCCCCTGGCGCATGTCACCCATGCCGGCGGTGCCGTTCTCGGCGCGGCGGTGCGGGAGGTGGTGGAACGACAGCAGAGTCGTCTCCTGGGCATCCACCTCCAGGATGACGCTGCCCCCACGGCCGCCGTTGGCGCCGTCGGGTCCGGCGAGCGGCTTGAACTTCTCGCGGCGGATGGAGGCGCAGCCGTTCCCGCCGTTGCCCCCCGTGGCATGCAACAGGACGCGGTCGACGAAACCGGGCATGGCTCCTCCTTGTCGTTCGGGAAAGCTTCTCGTTCGGGAAAGTCGAGAGGCGGACGGCAATGCGCCGCCCGCCTCTCGGAAGGGTGTGGGGTCTAGATGGCCACCACGTCGATGACCTTGCGGTCGCCACGGACACCGAACTTCACCTGTCCGGCCTCGAGGGCGAAGAGCGTGTCGTCGCCGCCGCGGCCGACGTTGATGCCGGGGTGGAAGTGCGTGCCGCGCTGGCGGATGAGGATCTCGCCGGCCTTGACGACCTGACCGCCGTAGCGCTTGACGCCGAGGCGCTGCGCGTTCGAGTCACGACCGTTGCGGGAGGAGCTGGCGCCCTTCTTGTGTGCCATTTCCGTATCTCCTTGGTTGGGGCCGTGGGGCCGACTACTTGATTCCGGTGACCTTGAGGCGCGTGAGCGACTGGCGGTGGCCCTGACGCTTCTTGTAGCCGGTCTTGTTCTTGAACTTCTGGATGACGATCTTGGGGCCCTTCGCGGCGCCCTGGATCTCGAGCGACACGGAAACCTTCTCCAGTTCGTCCGCGGCCGTGGTGACGGTGTCACCGTCCACGAGCATGATCGGGGTCAGCTCAATCGTGGAGCCGACCGCACCCTCGACCTTGTTGATCACGACGACGTCACCGACGGACACCTTCTCCTGCCGGCCGCCGGCCTTGACGATGGCGTACACCACGTTGCTGCTCATCTCTGTCGATTCGGAGCGCACAATCCCGCCATCTCAAACTGGGGGCGGATCTCGCGCGCGTTCATGCTCAGGGCGCACAACGCGCCGACGTTCAAGGTTACGCCGTGGGGCCCCTGAGGGCAAACTTCGGTGGCATCCCGGGCACGCCCGGCCGCTGTGGGATCCCGCACATCAGCCTTCCGACGGCGGCTCGGCCGCGTTCTCCACGACCACGGCCTCGGGCTCACCCACGGCCTCGGGCTCACCCACGGCATCGGGCGCGCCGGCCGGCTCTCCGGGCGCCGTCGTCGCGGAGGTCGCGCGCCGGGGCCGGCGCCGCTCCGTGCGAGCGGGCGCCGCCGCGCGCTCTGGGAACACCAGCGAGTCCAGGGTGTCGGGGCTGAGCACGGGAGCTGGCGCCGGCTCGGCGGGGCCCTGGTCGCGGACCGGAAGCGTGATGATGTCCGCGCCGGCGTCCGACGACGGACCGCCGGTCGCGACCACACGACGTCGTCCCCCGCGTCGCGCCCGCGGTGCCTCCGCCACGGGGGCCTCGCGCGCCGGGCGCTCCTCCCTGCGGGGCTCCGCCTCGCGCTCCGGCGGGGTGGTCGCCCCCATGTCGTCCGGCACCGTCTCGGCGGACGGCGAGTCCTCGGACACGGGGTGGTCGCCGGCGGGCGCCACTTCGGAGTCCGTCGCCGGCTCGTGCGCCGAGGCGGCCGCCGCGGCGATCGTCTGCAGGGTGGCCTTGACCACGCGGCGGTTGGGGTCCTGCGTCACGGGCTGCGGCTCGGGCTCGGTGCGGCCCTTGGCGCGGCGCCGCGTCGGCCGTGGCTGCGACTCGCTGTCCTCGTCGCCGAAGTCCTTCTCCACCGGGTGGGTGTGGACGATGAACCCGCGCCCCCCGCAGTGCTCACAGGTCTCGGAGAAGGCCTCCACGAGGCCCTGGCCCACACGCTTGCGGGTCATCTGCACGAGCCCCAAGGAGGTCACCTCGGCCACCTGGTGGCGCGTCCGGTCGCGGCCGAGGCACTCCACCAGCCGACGGAGCACCAGGTCGCGGTTGGACTCGAGGACCATGTCGATGAAGTCGATGACGATGATGCCGCCGATGTCGCGCAGCCGCAGTTGGCGGACGATCTCCTCGGCAGCCTCGAGGTTGTTCTTGGTGACCGTCTCCTCGAGCGATCCGCCCGCGCCGGTGAAGCGCCCGGTGTTGACGTCGATGACGGTCATCGCCTCGGTGCGGTCGACGATGAGCGAGCCGCCGGAGGGCAGCCAGACCTTGCGGTCCATGCCCTTGGCGAGTTGCTCGTCGATGCGGTACTCCGCGAACAGGTCCCGGGGCTGTACCCAGTGGTGCACGCGGTCGGCGAGGTCCGGGGAGAGTTCGTCCACGTACTTCGAGATGGTGGCCCACGCGTCGGCGCCGGAGACGATCAGCTCGGAGAAGTCCTCGTTGAAGACGTCACGCACCACGCGCACGGCGAGTTCGGGCTCGCCCTTGAGGAGGACCGGGGCGGACTTCGATGACGCGGACTTCGCCTGGATGTCCTCCCACGCCTTGACGAGGCGGGAGACGTCGTCGCGCAACTGCTCCTCCGTGGCGCCCTCCGCGGCGGTCCGCACGATGACGCCGGAGGACTCCGGCACGATCTCCTTCAGCAGCTTCTTCAGGCGGGCGCGCTCCTGCTCCGGGAGCTTGCGGGAGATACCGGTCATGGCGCCCGAGGGCACGAGCACGAGGTGGCGGCCCGCGAGCGTGACCTGGCTGGTCAGTCGGGCGCCCTTGTGGCCGATGGGGTCCTTGGTGACCTGCACCAGGATGGTGTCGCCGCTCTTGAGCGCCTGCTCGATGCGGCGGGGCTGGCCTTCCATCCCGGCTGCGTCCCAGTTGACCTCGCCGGCGTACAGCACGGCGTTGCGGCCCTTGCCGAGGTCCACGAACGCGGCCTCCATCGAGGGCAGGACGTTCTGGACACGGCCGAGGTAGACGTTGCCCACCATCGAGGTCTGCGTCCGGCGGGCCACGTAGTGCTCCACCAGCACGCCGTCCTCCAGGACCGCGATCTGGTTCAGCCCGTCCTTCTCGCGCACCACCATGGTGCGGTCCACCGACTCGCGGCGGGCGAGGAACTCCGACTCGGTGACCACCTGGCGGCGGCGCCCGGCGTCGCGGCCCTCGCGGCGTCGCTGCCGCTTCGCCTCCAGCCGGGTGGACCCCTCGACGGACGTCACCTCGGAGCGCGCGCGCTCGGATTCGGTGGGGCGACGGCGACGGCGACGGCGACGCGAACCGGCCGACTCGTCGTCCGTTCCGCCGGACGGCTCCTGCTCGTCGGGCTCTTCGGGGGCATCCTGGGGCGCTGGCGTCTCGGTCGTCGCCTCCGAGGTCGACTCCACCTCGTCCCCACCCGCGGGCCTCCTGCGCCCACGCCCTCCCCGCCGGCGGCGCGAGCCGCCGTCCTCGGCGGACTGGGGGGCGGCGTCGGGCTGGGGCGCCTCGACGGGCGCCTCGACGGCCACCGGGGGCTTCTGCACGCGACGAGGCGGCAGGTTGGCGAGGTCCGGGGCCTGGAAGAGCAGTGTCGCGGCGGGGAGCCGGACCTGCTCGGGGCGGTCCTGGTTCCTCTGGTCGTTGGATTCGTCGTCCACGGGGGCTCCTGTTCCCGTGGTAGGTGATCCACCCGCGGCACCTGCCACGTTGTAGTCATCGTCGCGGAGCGACGGAAGTATCGAGGTGCACCAGACGGTGCCGGGGTGGTGCTCCTCCGTCTGCAGCGACGCCACGCGGCGGCGCATCAGGAGTTCTCGGCCCCGGGATCGCGGGCGGGTGTTCTCCCTTGATCCGCTCCCAGTATGACACAGCGTGTTCTGGGACAGGGCGCCGCAGCCGGCCACACGCGATCAGTACCGGGTGGGACCGCTGTCGTGACGGAGCGTCACGAAACGGGGACAATGGTCCCGTGTTTGCCGTCACACCGGCTCTAGCGTGGAGTCACATTCTCTTCAACGCGGAAGGCGATCCGTGGACGCACTTGATCTCGCGCGGTGGCAGTTCGGAATCACCACTGTCTACCATTTCGTCCTGGTCCCCCTGACCATCGGGTTGACCCCCCTCGTGGCCCTGATGCAGACGCTCTGGATGACCACGGGCAAGCAGCACTGGCTCAAGCTGACCAAGTTCTTCGGGAAGCTCCTCATCATCAACTTCGCCCTCGGCGTCGCCACCGGCATCGTGCAGGAGTTCCAGTTCGGCATGAACTGGTCCGAATACTCCCGCATGGTGGGGGACGTCTTCGGCGCCCCGCTCGCCATCGAGGCGCTGGCGGCCTTCTTCCTCGAGTCCGTGTTCCTCGGGCTGTGGATCTTCGGCTGGAACCGGCTCCCCAAGGGCCTTCACCTCGCCGCGATCTGGTGCGCCGCCATCGGCGTGAACCTCTCGGCCTACTGGATCCTCGTGGCCAACTCGTTCATGCAGCACCCGGTCGGTGCCGAGTTCAACCCCGCGACCGGCCGCGCCGAACTGGTCGACTTCGGCGCGCTGATCACCAACCCGACGGCGGTGACCGCGTTCGCCCACGTCATCTCGGCGGCCTTCCTCACCGCCGGCACGTTCATCGCCGGCATCTCGGTCTGGTGGATGGTCCGCTCGGTCCGCGCGGGCGAGATCAACCGCGCGACGGCGTTGTGGCGTCCAGGTGTGATGTTCGGGCTGGCCGTCATCGTGGTCTCGGGGCTCGCGGTGAGTGGGTCCGGGCACGCGCAGGCGCAGCTCATGTTCCAGCAGCAGCCGACGAAGATGTCGGCGGCCGAGGCGCTGTGCGAGACCACGGCGGGAGTTCCGTTCTCGGTCCTCACCATCGGCCGGCTCGGGTCCAACAGCTGCGACGACGTCACGCCGATCCTGGAGATTCCCGGCCTGACGTCGTTCCTGGCCACCAACACCTTCGACGCCGAGCTTCCGGGCCTGCTGGACCTCCAGGAGCTCTACACCGCGCGGTACGCCGACCAGTTCGGCACCGACATCGACTACATCCCGAACATGATGGTGACCTACTGGTCGTTCCGCCTCATGATCGGGTTCGCGGCATTCTCGGCAGCCCTAGCGCTCGCCGGACTGTGGTACCTGCGCGGGAAGCAGGTGACGGACAAGAAGTGGCTGGCCGTTCTCGGCCTGGTGGCAATTCCCGCACCGTTCCTCGCCAACTCCTTCGGCTGGATCTTCACGGAGATGGGCCGCCAGCCCTGGGTGGTCGCCCCGAACCCGGCGAACCCCGTCGACATGGTGTACATGCTCACCGAGCACGGCGTCTCGACCGTTGTGGGCTCGGGCGCCGTCCTCACCTCGATGATCCTGTTCACGCTGCTCTACGGGGTGCTGGGCGTCATCTGGTACCGGCTGATGGTGCGGTACACCCGGGAGGGCGTGGACGCACGGACCAATGAGGTCCCGCCCGCGGCCACCGGTGCCGAAGTCCCCATGTCGTTCGTCTACTGATCGGAAGACCGATGGAGCTGTCAACACTCTGGTTCATCCTCATCGCGGTCCTCTGGACCGGCTACCTCGTCCTCGAGGGCTTCGACTTCGGCGTCGGCATGCTGCTGCACAACCTCCCGAAGGACGAGCAGGAGCGGCGCGTCATGCTCAACACCATCGGCCCCCACTGGGACGGCAACGAGGTGTGGCTCCTGACCGCGGGCGGCGCCACGTTCGCCGCCTTCCCCGAGTGGTACGCCACGATGTTCTCGGGCATGTACCTCGCGCTGTTCCTCATCCTCGTGGCGCTCATCGTGCGCATCCTGGCGCTCGAGTGGCGCTCCAAGATCTCGGACGTGACCTGGCGGCAGCGCTGGGACGCCGTCCACATCGTCGCCGCGTGGATCCCGGCGGTCCTCTGGGGTGTCGCGTTCGCCAACCTGGTCCAGGGCATGGAGATCGAGGTCGTGGGCCGCGACGGCGTCGTCGTGGCCCCGGACGCCGTTGCGGGTGCGCTCGGTGAGGCATCCCACCAGCTCACCGGCGGGTTCTTCTCGCTCCTCACCCCGTTCACCCTGCTGGGTGGTGTGGTCACGGCGACGCTGTTCCTGACGTCGGGCGCGGTGTTCATCGCGCTCAAGACGGAGGGCGACCTGCGCGAGCGGGCCGGCGACCTGGCGGCCAGGCTCTCGGTGCTCAGCGCCGGGGTCACCGCGGTGTTCGCGCTCTGGGGGCAGCTGGTGTACGCCCGCAGCGCGATCGGGTGGCTCCCCCTCGTGATCGCCGCGGTGTGCCTAGTGGCCGTGGTCCTCACCACGCGGATGCGCCGGGAGGGCTGGTCCTTCCTGCTCAACTCCGTGGGGATTGCCGCCGCGGTGGCGTGGATCTTCGTGGCAATGCACCCGTACGTGATGCCGTCCACGATCGACGACGCGTACTCGCTGTCCATCGTGCAGGCGTCCTCGACCCCCTACACGCTCAAGGTGATGACGATCGTCGCCCTCACGCTCGTCCCGGTCATCCTCGCCTACCAGGCCTGGACCTACTGGGTGTTCCGGAAGCGCATCTCCATCCGGCACATTCCCCTCGCGGCGGCAGGACTGGAGCTTGCCGAGACCCGCTGACGCCCGCGGCGCCGCGGGTGACAGAGTGGAGCCATGACCCCACTGGACCCACGCCTGCTGCGGCACGCGCGAGCCTCACGCGGCTACATCCTGACCACCACGGTCACCGGCGTCGTCCTGACGGGTCTCGTGGTGGCCCAGGCCCTGCTGGTCTCGCGGATCATCGCACCGGTGATCGAGGGGACGGCCGGCTTCCCGGACGTCCGCGGCCCGGTCGCCGCGCTGGCCGCCGTCCTCGCCATGCGCGTGACGGTGCTCGTGACGCAGGAGCGGTTCGCCCACCGGGCCGCCACTGCCGTCATCGCCGAACTGCGCGGGAAGGTGCTGGACCACGCCGTCGCCCAGGGCCCGCGGTGGCTCGACGCCACCCGGTCCGCGGAGATCGTGACGCTGGTGACGCGCGGACTGGACGACCTGGCCCCCTACTTCGTGCGGTACCTCCCCCAACTGCTCCTCGCCGCCACCCTCACGCCCGCAACGCTCGCCGTGGTGTTCTCGCTCGACCTCACCTCCGGGCTGATCCTCACCGGGGCGCTGCCGATGATCCCCCTCTTCATGTGGCTGGTGGGCCGCCTCACGGAGAGCTACACCGAGCAGCGGCTCGCCATGATGGACCGCCTCGGGGGCCAGCTGCTGGACCTCCTGGCGGGCCTGACCACCCTCAAAGCTCTCGGCCGCGAGCGCGGCCCGGGCGCCCGGGTCCGCCTTCTCGCTGAGGCGTACAACGCCACCACGATGGCATCGCTGCGCGTGGCCTTCCTCTCCGGTGCCATCCTCGAGTTCATCGCGAGCCTCTCGGTGGCGCTGGTGGCCGTGGTGGTCGGCATGCGCCTCGTGTTCGGCGACCTGGACCTGACCACCGCGCTGGCCGCCATCATGCTTGCGCCCGAAGTGCTCCAGCCGCTGCGCCAGGTGGGCGCGCAGTTCCACGCCAGCGCCAACGGTGTGGCCGCCGCGACCGCGGCCTTCGGCGTCCTGGAGCGCCCCGCCCCCGCGGTGGGGACGCGCCCGGCGCCGCCGCTGGGACGCGCGACGATCGAGTTCCGCGACGTCAGCGTGCGCGCCCCGGGGCGCGATGTGCTCGCCCCCGCCCACCTCGACGCCACCATCGCGCCCGGGACCATCACCGCGCTCGTGGGGGCGACCGGGGCCGGGAAGTCCACCAGCGCCCTGCTCCTCCTCGGGCTGCTGCGCCCCGACGGCGGGCAGGTCCTCGTGCACCACGACGGGGAAGTCACCGACCTCTCCCTGCTCGACCCGGCCACGCTCCACCACCAGATGACCTGGATCCCCCAGCGGCCCACCATCCTGCCGGGCACCATCATCCAGAACGTCCTCGGCGAGTTCGACGGCGATCCCTCCCCCACCCCCGCACTGGAGAGGGCGGCCGTGCTCAGCGGGTTCTCCGGGACCGTCGCCGCGCTCCCGGGCGGTTGGCGGACGACGATCGGGCACGGGGGCGTCGGCCTGAGCGTGGGCCAGCGCCAGCGCCTCGCCCTGACGCGCGCACTCGTGGAGTCCTCGCCGCTGGTGGTGCTCGACGAGCCGACGGCGCACCTGGACGCCGCCACCGAGGAGAACGTGATCGCCGCGGTGCGCGAGTTGCGGGCGCAGGGCCGGACCGTGGTGGTGATCGCCCACCGCCCTTCCATGATCGAGGCCGCCACGCACACAGTCCGGGTCTCCTCAGCCTCCTTGGTGGGCGAGCCATGAGCGTGCTCTCCTCCGGCCAGCGCAGCGCGCTGCGCCGCGCCGTCCGCCTCCTCGACCTCGACCGGCGCCGCGTGCTGCTCGCCGTCCTCGCCGGCTCGCTGGGCCTCGGCTCGTCCGTGGGGCTCACCGCGACCTCCGCGTGGCTGATCGCGCGGGCCTCCCAGATGCCCGCCGTCCTCGACCTCACTGTGGCGTCCGTGGGGGTGCGCACCTTCGGGATCTCCCGCTCCGTGCTGCGGTACCTCGAACGCCTCGTCTCGCACGACGTCGCCCTGCGCGGGATGGCGTCGCTGCGCGAGCAGGTGTACCGCCGGCTCGCGGACTCGCCCGTGGAGGCCGTGGCGGGCCTCCGGCGCGGTGACCTGCTGGTGCGGACCGGCGCCGACGTGGACGCTGTGGGCGACGTCGTCGTGCGGGCACTGCTGCCCGCGGGGGTCGCCGTCGTGGTGGGGACCGGGACCGTCGGGCTGGTGGCCTGGCTCTCGCCGCTGTCCGGCCTGCTGCTGGCCCTGTGCCTCCTGCTGGCCGGGACCGTCGGGCCGTACCTCAACGCACGCGCGGCCCGCGCCAGCGAGCTCGCCCAGGGCGACGCCCGGGCCGCCCTCGCCGCGACAGCGCTGACCATGGTCGACGGCGGCGCCGAACTCGCGGTGTGGGGGCGCCTGGACGCCGTGCGCGGCCAGTTGCGGGACCAGGAGGCGCGGATCGCCCGGCTGCAGGACCGCGCGGCGCACCCGGCCGCCCTCGCCGGCGGGATCGACATCGGCGCCATGGGCCTGTCGGTACTCGGCGCCATCCTGGTGGGTGTCCCGGCGCTCACGAGCGGCGCACTGGCGCCGGTGGAGCTGGCCGTCATCGTGCTGACCCCGCTCGCCGCCTTCGAAGCCACGTCCACCCTCGGGCAGGCGGCCATGCAACTGGTGCGCTCCGCGGGCGCCGCCGAGCGCATCATGGGACTCCTCGACGCGGCACGCGGCGGGGCGGAGCGCACCGTGGAGGTCCCCGCGGATGTACCCTCCGAGCTGTGCGCCCGCCGCGTGGACATCGGGTGGCCGGACGGGCCCGTCGTCGCGCGCGGCGTCGACCTCACGGTGGCGCCGGGGCGCGCCGTCGCCGTCGCCGGCCCCAGCGGCATCGGCAAGACGACGCTCCTGTCCACCCTGGCGGGGCTGCTCCCGCCGCGCGCCGGCGCGGTGGAGCTGGGGGGCATCGACGTGGCGAGGGCAACCCGCGCCTCGGTGACCGCCCACGTGACAATGACGGCGGAGGATGCGCACATCTTCGCCACCACGGTGCTGGAGAACCTGCGCGTGGCCCGCGGCGACGTCACCGAGGCGGAGGCCCGCGAACTGCTGCGCCGCTGCGGGCTCGGCGGCTGGCTCGCCGGCCTCCCGGAGGGGCTGGACACGCTCCTCGGGGCCGACGGCGCGAACGTGTCCGGCGGTGAGCGACGCCGCCTGCTGCTCGCCCGTGCGCTCGCCTCCCCGGCGCCGCTCATCCTCGTCGACGAGCCCGCCGAGCACCTCGACCGCGCGACCGCCGACGCGCTCATGGCCGAGCTCATCTCCCTGCCGCACCGTGACCCTACGCGCGGCGTCGTCGTGGTGACCCACCATCTGGGTGCCCTCGGCGGCGCGGACGAGGTGGTGCTCCTGGACTCCGGCGACGACGGCGTGGCCGTGGTGTGCGATCGTGGGACCCACGCGGAGCTGGCGGCACGGAACGCCGGGTACCGCAGTGCGGCGAGTGAGGTCCTGACATGAACGAACGACTCCTGGGCGCGGCCCTCGATCTCACCAGCAGGCTCGACCTGCCCGTGGTGCTCCAGGGCTTCGTCGAGATCGCGGCCGAGATCAGCGGCGCGACGTACGTGGCACTCGGGGTCCTCGACCACCTCGGGGAGACGGTGCTGTTCGTGCAGCACGGCGTGCCGCCGGAGACCGAGGCGCTGCTGGGCCACCCGCCGCGCGGCACTGGCGTCCTGGGCGAGATCCCCACCCACGGCGCCCTCCTGCTCGCCGATGTCGCCACACACCCCAGCTTCGGCGGCTGGCCCGCGAACCACCCCCACATGGGCGCCTTCCTCGGGCTGCCACTCCGGATCAATGATCAGGTGTTCGGGCGCATCTACCTCGCGGACAAGGACGGCGGCTTCACCGCCGAGGACGTGGCCACCATGGAGCTGCTCGCGAAGGCGGCCGGGGTGGCCATCGCGAACTCGCGGATCTACGGGGAGTCGCGCGCTCGCGAGCGCTGGCTCGCGGTCAGCCAGCGGATCACCACCACACTGCTGGAGGGCACCGACGAGGAGGAGGTCCTCCAGATGATCGCGCGGCAGGTGCGCGAGGTCGCCGACGCCGACACCTGCCTCATCGTGCTGCCGTCCCTCGGGGACACCTGGGCCTGTGAGATCGCCGACGGCCTGCACGCCGCCGCGCTCATCGGCGTCGAGTTCCCGCACGGCGGCCGCGCACTCACGGTGCTGCGGGAGGATGTCGGGGTGATCGTTGACTCGCTCGCCCGGGCCAACCCCATGCGGGTGCCCCAGCTCAAGAGGTTCGGTCCCGCGATGTACGCCCCGATGACCCTGCGCGGCACCGGCCTCGGCGTGATCGTCCTCCTCCGCGCGGAGGGCAGCCCGGAATTCGAGAGCCCGGATCTCACCATGGCGGAGGGCCTCGCGAAACAGGCGGCCCTCGCGCTGGAGCTCGCGGCCGCGCGGCACGCCAAGGACGTGGCCTCGCTGCTCGCCGAGCGCCAGCGCATCGGCCGCGACCTCCACGACCTCGCCATCCAGCAGCTCTTCGCCGCGGGCATGCAGCTCAGCGGCGCGCACCACCAGCTGCTCAAGCGGGGCGAGGTGGATGTGGCGGGGATCGTCGAGCGGTGCCTGGGCGCCGTCGACGACTCGGTGCGCCAGATCCGGACCATCGTGCACTCGCTGCGGGAACCGGATGACGCCGTCGGTCTCGTGGAGCGCCTGGGCCGCGAGGCGTCGATCGGGCGGACCGCCCTCGGGTTCGCGCCGTCGCTTGTCATGAGGGTGGACGACCGGGTGGTCGACGCGGATCCCGCGCACGAGGCCCTGGTCGGGGAGGTGGACGACCGGGTGGACCCGGACATCGCTGACGACGTCGTCGCGGTGGTGCGGGAGGGCCTCTCGAACGCCGCCCGGCACGCGCACGCCTCCAGCGTCCAGGTGCGGGTGACCATCATCGGGCGCGGAGCGGACGGACGGGTCTCGATCGAGGTGGAGGACGACGGCGCCGGGGCGGATCCCGGGGTCACGCGCCGCTCCGGGCTCGCGAACCTCGCGGTGCGCGCGCGGCGCCACGGCGGCACCTTCGCGCTCAGCGCCGACGAGCGACCGCGGGGCAGCCTGCTCACGTGGCAGGTGCCGCTCGCCTGAGGTGCTACTGCCGCCAGCTGGAGGCGCGCTGGCCGGCCACCCACGCGGCGGCCTGAGTGCGGCGCTGCAGGCCCATCTTGGCCAGCAGGGACGTGATGTGGTTCTTGACGGTCTTCTCGGCCACCCCGAGGCGCTCGCCGATCTCGCGGTTGGAGAGCCCGTCGCCGATGAGGTCGAGGACGCGCCGCTCCGACGGCGTCAGGTGGGCGGTCGGGTCGTCGTGGTCGCCGCGGCGGCGGGTGACGGTGCGCTCGTCGAGCAGCGTGCGACCGGACGCCACGGACTTCACCACATCGGCGATCTCGGCGCCGCGCACGGTCTTGAGGAGGAACGCCCGCGCTCCCGCGTGGAGGGCCTCGGACAGCGCGTCGTCGTCGTCGAAGGAGGTGAGGACGATGGATTGGGTCTGCGGCAGGGAGGTGCGCAGCGCCTTGATGATGTCGATACCGGTGCCGTCGGGGAGCTGCAGGTCGATGAGCACGACCTCCGGGCGGACGAGTTCGGCGCGCCGCAGCGCCTCGGCAACCGTGCCGGCCTCGGCGACGACGACCAGTCCGTCGGACCGGTCCACGATCTCGGCGATGCCGCGCCGCACGATCTCGTGGTCGTCAACGATCATCACGCGGATCTCGCGCGACCTGTCGTCAGGGGTGGTGTCCACGCCGTGAGCCATCCGTTCGTTCGTCCTCATTCGGAGTCTGGCAACGCGGGCACAGGTGCGCCGAGCGCCCGCCAATGACGTGCCGTTCGATCAGGGTACCGCATCGCCCACACGGAAGGCCGGTGCGCCCGTAGACGCGCAGTTCACGGGAGAAATAGCCGGATTGGCCCATCGTGTCCACGTACAGCGCGTCGAAGCTGGTGCCGCCCGCGGTCACCGCCGACGCCATCACCTCGGCCGCGGTGGTGACGATGCGCCCCAGTTCGCGGGCCGCGAGCGCCCTCGCCGGCACGCCCGGGTTGACGTGGGCGTGCCAGAGCGTCTCGTCCGCATAGATGTTGCCGATCCCCGAGACGTACCGCTGGTCCAGCAGCACGCGCTTGATGGCGCTGGAGGTGCGGTGCATCCGGACGGCCGCGGCCCCCAGGTCGAGGCACGGGTCGAGGGGGTCGCGGCCCACGTGCGCCACGGTGGCCGGCACGAGGGGTCTCATCGTCCCGAGCCCGCCGGGGTTCCCGTCGTCCGTCCGTACCCACGGGACGGCGTCCACGTACCCGAAGGTGCGCTGGTCCACGAAGAGCAGTGCGCCGTCGTCCAGGACGAGGGTGGCCGCGGTGTGCCGGGGCAGTCCGCCCGGCACGGATGCGTGGAACAGCAACTGGCCGGACATCCCCAGGTGGAGCACGAGGGCCAGCGGCGAGCCCTCGGTTGCCAGCCAGAGGAACTTCCCGCGCCGCGCCACCTCCTCGATCGTGCGGCCGGCGAAGGCCTCCGCGAGCATCGTCGGGTCCTGGCAACGCCGTCCGGCGCGGGCGGAATGCACGGTGAACGACTCGATGCGCCGGCCGAGGAGGTGGTCCACCAGCCCCATTCGGATGGTCTCCACCTCGGGGAGTTCAGGCATCGGATCCGAACGCCGCGGTGATCGCCTCGAACACGGCCTCCGCGGCACCGTGCTCGGCCACCTTCTTCGAGGATCCGCTGCCCGCCGCGACGAACTGGCCGACAGTGGCGGTGGCGAAGAAGGTGCGGTCGTGGTCCGGTCCGCTGCCCTCCACCTGGTAGGCGGGGAGCGGAAGGCCGTGCACCGCGGCGAGTTCCTGGAGCGATGTCTTCCAGTCGAGGGCGGCGGAGAGCCGCAGCGCGTGGCGCAGGAGGTGGGCGAGGAGCTTCTCCACCATCACCCGGGTGGTCTCGAGGCCGTGGAGCAGGTACGCGGCGCCGATGATGGCCTCCACGGTGTCGGAGAGGATCGAGTCCTTGTCCCGGCCTCCCGTCACGAGCTCCCCGCGCCCCAGGCGGATGTAGTCGCCCAGCTCGAGGTCGCGCGCCACCTCGGCGAGGGCGCGCTGCGAGACGGTGGCCGACCGCATCTTCGCGAGCGTCCCCTCGGCGACTTCCGGATGCTCGCGGAAGAGGAATTCCGTCGCCACGAGTCCCAGGACCGAGTCACCCAGGAACTCCAGCCGCTCGTTGGTGGGAATCCCCCCGGCCTCGTGGGCATACGACCGGTGGGTGAGCGCGAGCTCCAGGATCGGCCGGTCGATCTCCGTTCCGAGCTTCTCCAGCAGGGTGTCGAGATCGGTGCGCGCGGGTTCGGCCTCGGGACGGCCACTCCTCACGGGGTGTCCTCCCGGTCGAAGAACCCCTCCAGCACCCGCAGTCGCGGGTCGACCGACTCGTGGGCGTGGCCCGGCCCGGCATCCGCCAGCCGCACCCCGCAGGTGGCGCACAGGCCCGGGCAGTTGGCCGAGCACAACGGCTGGAACGGCAGGGACATCACGACGGCGTCGCGCAACATGGGCTCGAGGTCCAGCAGTTCGCCGTCGGTGTGGAACATCTCCACACCCTCGTCGTCGCCGTCGTCCCCGGCGCGCTCGAAGGCCTCCGGGTAGAGGTACAGCTCCGAGAGCTCCACGTCCTGCCGCGCGGAGAGCGGCTCGAGGCATCGCACGCACTCCCCCGCGAGCTGGACGTGCGCCGTGCCGGTCACGAGGATCCCGTCCTGCACCGAGGTGAACGTGAGTTCGAGGGTCACGGGGCTGCCCTCGGGAACCGCGATCACCGCGGTGCCGAGGTCCGCGGGCGCGGGAGCCTCCAGCGCGAGGGCACGCGAATTGCCGGGACGGCGACCGAGGTCGCGGGTGGTGATCACGAGGGGGGCGCGCTTCATTCGCCGCCCTCCCCGCCGTGCATGAGCCGGGCCCGGATGACGGTCCGGCCTGCCTTGACCTGCTTGGCAACCTGCCCGAGCTCGATCTCGAGCTGCGCGAGCTGCCGGTCGCAGTAGTCGTTGGCCTGGTCCGTGAGCGCCCGCGCCTCGGTCTCGGCCTCCGCGATGATCTCGGCCGCCCGCTCCTTGGCGGCGACGACCAGCTGTTCCTTCTCGACCAGTTCGCGCGCCCGCCGTTCGGCGTCCGCGAGGACCGCGGCCGCCTGCTGGTTGGCGCGCTCCACCACCCCGCGGGCACCGGCGACGATCTCGTCGGCCTCGGCGATCTGCGCGGGCACCACGGCGCGGGCCGCGTCCAGCAGGTCGAGCGCCTCTGCCTTGTTGACTAGCACGGACGCGCTCATCGGCATGCCGCGGGCGTTGGTGAGGAACTGCGTGAGCTCCTCCATGATCGCGAGCAGGGACTCGCCCTTCGGCGCGTGGTCAGCCATTGCGCGACCCGGGCCGCACACGCATGAGGCTCGTCGCGACGGCGTCCGGCACGAGCCCGGTGACGTCGCCGCCGTGGCGTGCGATGTCCTTCACGAGGGAGGACGCGACGTGGTTGAGGGCGGGGTCACCCATGATGAAGACCGTTTCGATGCCCGAGAGGTGGCGATTGAGCAGGCTCATGCCCAGCTCGGCGTCGAAGTCGGCGGAGCTGCGCAGGCCCTTGACGATGGCGCGGGCACCCTTCTCCCGGCAGTAGTCCGCGAGCAGCCCGCTGACGGGCTCCACCTTCACGCCGTCGAGGCCCTGGACGGCCTGGCGCGCCAGCGCGACGCGCTGGTCGGTGGAGAACAGGTAGTTCTTGGTCGAGTTGTTCGCCACCGCCACGATGATCTCGTCGAAGAGGCTCAGGGCGCGGCGCACCACGTCCACGTGTCCGAGCGTGATGGGGTCGTACGATCCGGGGCACACGGCGAGGGAGGTCATGCCCACCAGACTAGTCCGCGTCCGCCACATGGCGCGAAAGCCACAGGGTCGTATCCCCGTACCTGCGCTCCTCCACCTCCCCGAGCGCGCCCGGGAACACGGGCCGCGCCGAGCGCGTGGAACGCTCCACCACGACGGCGGCCCCCGGCGCGAGCCACCCGCCGGCCACGAGGGCGGCGAGGTCCTCGTCGACGCCCAGGTCGTACGGCGGGTCGAGGAGGACGAGGTCGGCGCGCAGGGTCGCGGCTCGCGCGAGGAACGCCGCCACATTCGAGGTGTGCACCCGCGCGGTCACCCCGAGGCCGGCCGCGTTCGCCCGGATCACGGCTGCCGCCCGCGGGGATGCCTCCACCGCGTCGAGGCTGCGGGCCCCCCGGCTCAGCGCCTCGAACCCCAGCGCCCCGGAACCGGCGTAGAGGTCCAGGACGACGGCGTCCTCGAGGTCGCCATGGGAGCCGAGCGCCGAGAAGAGCGCCTCGCGCACGCGGTCCGACGTGGGGCGCGTGCCGCTCGGGGGCACCTGGAGGCGCCGTCCGCGCAACGTCCCGGCGATGACGCGGGCCATGTCCCCGCCCTTCAGGCCCGGTCGAGGAAGTCGCCGGCGCCCGTCGACTCGATCCGGTCGATGGCGTCGGCGAGGTCGGGGACGCCCGTGAGCGCTGGATCCCGCCGGAGCAGCTCCTCGGCGTGCTGCCGCGCCCCGGCGATGATGTCGCGGTCCGCGAGCACCCGCAGGGTCGCCAACGAGCTGGTGATGCCCGACTGCGCGGCCCCGAGCACGTCGCCCTCCCGCCGCAGCTCGAGGTCCGTCTCGGCGAGCACGAATCCGTCCCTGCTGGTGGCGAACGCGTCGACACGGCGCGCCGCCACGCCGTCGAGACGATCGCTGAGCGCGAAGCACACTCCGGGACGCGTGCCCCGGCCGATCCGGCCCCGCAGCTGGTGCATCTGGGAGAGCCCGAACCGGTCGGCCTCGAGGATCACCATCACGGTGGCCTCCGGGACGTCCACCCCGACCTCGATGACGGTGGTGGCCACCAGGACGGGCACGTCCCCGCGGACGAAGTCCGCCATCGCCTGGTCCTTCGCGTCCATGGACATCCGGCCGTGCAGTTCCCCGATGGCTATGCCCGCCAGGACGGGCTCGGACCGCAGCTGCGCCGCCGTCTGGATCACCGAGGCGACTCCGGCGGCCTCCTCGGCCGGGTCCTTGGCGTCGATGCGGGGGCACACCACGTACACTCGCCCGCCTCCGGCCACCTCCTCGGCGCACCGCTCCCACATGCGCCGCACCCACGCCGCGCGCGCGGGGTCGATGATGAAGGTCTCCACGTCGGGGCGGCCGGGCGGCACCTCCCACAGGGTGGAGACCTCCAGGTCCCCGAACACCGTCATGGCGACCGTGCGTGGGATCGGCGTGGCAGTCATGACCAGCGAGTGCGCGGTCGACTCCCCGCGCGTGCGGAGCACGTCCCGCTGCTCGACGCCGAACCGGTGCTGCTCGTCCACCACCACCAGGCCGAGGTCGGCGAACCGCACGTGCTCGGAGAGCAGCGCGTGGGTGCCCACCACTATCCCCGCGTCCCCGGACGTGACGCCCTCGAGCACCGCCGCGCGCCGCTTCGCCGGCAGCGACGACGTCAGCAGCTCCACATGGGTGGCCTCCTCGGCTCCGCCGAGCATCCCGGGCATGGCGAGCGGGCCGAGCATCGCGCTGATGGAGCGGTGGTGCTGGTGGGCCAGCACCTCGGTGGGTGCGAGGAGCGCGGCCTGGCCGCCGCTCTCCACCACCTGCAGCATGGCGCGGAGCGCCACGAGCGTCTTGCCGCTGCCCACCTCGCCCTGCAGGAGTCGCTGCATGGGCGTCTCGCCCGCGAGGTCGGCGGCGATCTCCCGGCCCACGGCCAGCTGGCCCTCGGTGAGCGTGAACGGCAGGCGGCGGTCGAAGGCAGCGAGGATCCCGTCCCCGGTGGCCGCGCGGGGCCGCGTGCGCTGTGCACGGGCCTCCTCCCTGCGCCGCACGAGCACGGACTGCAGCACGAACGCCTCCTCGAACTGAAGCGTTCGGCGCGCGTGCCCGTAGTTCTCCTCGCTGGACGGGTCGTGGAGCCCAACCAGCGCCGCGTGCGCACCGAGCAGTCCCTCACGGACCCGCACCGCCGCCGGGACCACGTCCGGCACGTCCGCGGGCTGCAGGATCCGCAGCACCGTGTCCACAGCCCCGGAGATCCGCCACGTGGGCACCGCGGCGCTCGCGGGGTAGATCGGCATGGGCTGCATTCGCTTCTCGATGGCCGCCGCCTCGTCGTCGATGTCGGCGAGCATCTCGAAGTCGGGGTGCGCGAGCTGCCGCTCGCCGCGGTACTCCGTGACCGTCCCGGTGAACAGGCCGACGGTGCCAACCCGCAAACGCTTCCGGTGCCCCATGAGGGCGCCCTCGTGCTTCGCGAAGAAGGTGAGTCGGAGTTGGTGGGTGCCGTCGGTGATGGTGGCGTTGAGGATCACGCCGCGGCGCGAGTGCATGGTCCGCAGCTGGGCGTCCTCCACGCGGGCCAGCACGGTGACCAGGTCGCCCACCGGGAGGTCGGCGAGCTGGGTGAACCGACCGCGGTCCTGCAGACGGCGCGGGTAGTGCCGGAGCAGGTCCTCCACCGTGAGGAGTCCCATCTTCGCGAGCGGCCGGGCCGTGCGGGCGCCGATGACCCGCTCCAGCGGCTGCAGGAAGAAGGGAGTGGTCATTGCGCGCTGATGATGAGTGCGGGCTCCGGCTGACCCCCCACCAGCACGAACGTCTCGACGTCCGGGAGTGCTGCGCGTACCAGCGAGGTGAGCTGGGCGGCGGCACGGCGGGCGCCCACCGTCGCCCCGGCGAGCACGGAGACCACGGCGGGACCGAGGTCCACCAGCCGGGCCGCGAGCGCGCCCACCTCCGCCTCGAGGGAGCCCATGTCCCCGCTGCCGATCAGGTATGTCGTCGAGCTGGCCACCACGTCGCGGACCGCCTGCAGCTGGTCGGCGAGGTCCCAGTCCCCCGCGGCGGCGAGGACGCTCACCGCCTCGTACACGGCCAGGTCGTGGTGTGTGGGGGCGATCGTGACCGTGATGCCGTCCGACACGACGACGGGGTCCACCTTCGCTGCCGCGGCGTTCGCCGCCGAGTGCGCCGAGCACGGCAGGACGATGGTCTCCGCCGCACCGGTGTCCACCAGCGCCCGCGAGATGGTGGGCGCCCCCGCGTTCAGGACGGCGACGGCACCGGCCGCCGCCAGCGGCTCGAGCAGCTGGGGGGCGCTCGTGGCGGCCACCAGGCCCACCCGCCGCTTGGGCGCGTCCAGGCGGCGCACGCACACCTGCGACATCTCGAGCCCGCTCAGGGCCTGAGCGGGGTGGTCGAGGTGGACGTGCACATGCCAGAGGTCGGACCGCCCGTGCACCACCACCACGCTGTTGCCGACCTGCCCGAGGTGCATGCGCAGCGTCGTGGCCTGCCGGTGGGAGGCACGCACCAGGTACATCACCTCATAGCCCTCGAGTGGGCCGTGGTCCGTGGGAGCGGTCCGGGCGCTGGCGAGCCATTCGGGGTGGGACGTCGTGGGGACGCCCGTCGTGGTGGCGAGCGCCTCGAGCAGGATGGCGAAGCACAGCGCCCCGGCGTCGACCATGCCGGTGCCACGCAGCTGTTCGAGCTGCTCCGTCGTCCGCCCGACGGCACCGTACCCGGCGTGCAGGGCGGTCGCCACCACGTCCTGCACGGTGGCCCGGGGGCTGAGCTCGAGGACCGCGGCGGCGACCTCGCGCGCCACGGTCACGATGGTTCCCTCCACCGGAAGGGCGAGCGCGCTGCGCGCGGCCTGGGCGACGGCGTCGAACACCCGGATGAGATCGATCGCCCCGGCGGACTCGCGGCCCTCGAACGTGCGGGCGACCGCCTGTAGCGATTGGGCCAGGATGACGCCGGAGTTCCCGCGCGCCCCCCACAGCGCGCCCTCGGCCATCGCGGCCGCGAGCTCGCCCAGCGTGACGTCGTCGTCCAGCGCCTGAGTGGCGCGCGCGCCCGCCGAGAGGGTGAGCACCACGTTGGTCCCGGTGTCCGCATCGGGCACCGGGAACACGTTGAGGGCGTCAAGTTGCGGCCGCGCCGACGCCAGCGCGCTGAGCGCGAGGTCGAACCAGCGGCGGGCCGCGATCGCATCGAGTCGTATCATCCTCCACGAAGGGTAGCGCCTTCCCCCGACGCGTTCCCCGCCACTCGCGGGGACCACCCGGTGTGTCCGATCGCACGGGCGCCCGGCGGCCCCTCGTTTGAGCCGACGCCGCGAAAGGGGTATTCTCGTGAAGTTGCTTCAGCGGCGCTGCGCGCCATCACACCCACACAGGAGATCCACAATGGCTGCCACCTGCGATGTCTGCGGCAAGCGTCCGTGGTTCGGTAAGAGCGTCTCGCACTCGCACGTGCGCACCTCTCGCCGCTGGGACCCGAACATCCAGCGCGTGCGCGCCCTCGTCAACGGTGCGCCGAAGCGCCTGAACGTCTGCACCACCTGCCTGAAGTCCGGCAAGGTCACCCGGAACGTCTGACCGGACCCCACGAAGGCCGCCTACGGGCGGCCTTTTCTCTGCCCGCCGTCACCCGACCGCCGTCACCCGCCTGACGCGAAGTGGTCCCAACCCACGCGCAGCGCCGGCGGTCGCCCCGCGACGAGCACGTCGCGCTCCCCGCGTGCCACCACCCTGCCGATGACGTCGAACCCCGCCGGAACCGAGCCGGGCGCGAATGTCGCGAGGAACCCGTGGTCCTCGCCGCCACCGGCCACCCACTGTGCCGCGTCCTCTCCGAGTCGCCCGGCCAGGTCCAGCAGCCGGGGGTCAACCAACGTGTCGATGGGAACCAGGTCGATCGTGACCCCGGAGGCACCCGCGAGACGGCCCGCGTCGCGCAACAGTCCGTCGGACACGTCCATCATCGCGTGCGCACCCGCGATGGCGGCGACGACGGCGGCAGCCAGCGGCGGCGAGGGCCGCCGGTGGACCCGCACCACGTCGTCGTCACGCCCCAGCCCCGCCGCCAGCGCGGCGAGGCCCGCCGCGCTGAACCCCAGGGTGCCGGCGTGGGCCACCACGTCCCCGACGCGCGCGCCCGAGCGCAGGACGGGCGCCCGGGACTGCAGGTCGCCGTGGGCCGTCACGGCCACGACCACCGAGTCCCCCGAGGACAGGTCGCCGCCCACCACGCCGCAGGGCACGCCCGTCTGGGCCGTGATCGAGTCGCAGGCCTCCGCCATCCCGGCGGCGAAGTCCCGCACCCAGGAAACCGCGAGGTCACCCGGGAGGACGAGCGCGACGACGAAGGAGATCGGGACCGCGCCCATCGCCCCGACGTCGGCGGCGTTCTGCATGATGGCGCGCCAGCCGATGTCCGCCCCGGAGGACCACTCCCGGCGGAAGTGCCGGTCCTCCACGAGGACGTCGGTGGTCACCACGAAACGGGAGTCGCTGACGGGCATGACGGCGGCGTCGTCGCCCGTGGGGACGAGGGCGGAGCCCTGCGGCAGCAGCGGGACGAACGCCGCGAGCAGGCCTTCCTCATCCAGGTCTCGCACACGCCGCTCACTGCCCACCCCGCCACCGTACAGTTTGATCATGGACCCGCGTGGCACCCGTCGTCGTGTGGCAGTGGCCTGCCTCGCCGCCATGGTGCTGGCCGGTTGCTCGCCGGCCGTCCAACTGCTGCCCGCGCCATTCGCTCCCGACCCGCTGTGCGCCACCGTCATCCAGGGGCTGCCGCAGGACCTCGCCGGATTCGTCCAGGTCTCGACGACGGCGCAGGCGACCGTGGCCTGGGGCGCCGAGCACCCCATCACGCTGCGGTGCGGCGTGGAGCCACCGCCGCCGACGACCGACCGCTGCCTCACCGTCGAGTCGGGGGGCGCGGCGGTCGACTGGATCAACCCCGAGGCGGACTCGCCCCTCATCCCGTCCCACGCCGACGTCGTCAACGGGTCTTGGACATTCATCACCTACGGCCGATCTCCTGCCATCGAGGTCGTGGTGCCCGCCGCCGCCGCCATCGACCAGCCGACCGCGGTGCTGGTGGAGCTCGCCGCAGCCGTCCGGCGCACACCGGCGGCGCGCTTCTGCGTGGCGTCCACGGACGTCACCGTTCCCTGAGGGCCGCGACCGCGACGGCGGGCGCCGCCGCCGGTCAGCGCAGGCCCGTGGGGCGCTCCAGCGCGAGCTCGATGAGCTCCCGGACCAGGTCGCCGTAGCCCATCCCCAGCTGCGCCCACATCACCGGGAACATCGAGAACGGCGTGAAGCCGGGCATCGTGTTGATCTCGATGATGACGGCCTCGCCGCTCGTCGTGTGGAAGAAGTCCACCCGGGCGAGGCCCTCGCACCCCAGGGCGTCGAACGCGCGCGCCGCGAGATCCCGGATCTCCTCGGCAACCTCCGGAGAGAGCTGCGCAGGGCACTCCATGTGGAAGTCCTCGGTGGAGAAGTACTTCGTCTCGAAGTCGTAGAACTCCGAGGTCTCGGAGTGCATGACGATCTCCCCGGGCGGGGCGGTGCGCGGGGCGGCGCCGTTCCGGCCCTGCAGCACGCCGCACTCGATCTCGCGGCCGTCCAGCCCCTCCTCGATGATCACCTTGGGGTCGTGCCGCTGCGCCTCGAACACGGCCGCCTCGAGGTCCTCGAGCCGCTCGACCCGGGTGATGCCGAGCGAGCTCCCGGCGCGGGCGGGCTTGACGAACACGGGGAGACGCAGCGCGCCCACGGCTTCCAGCACGGCGGCGCGGTCGCGCACCCACGCCTGGGGGGTGGCCACGACGTAGGGGCCCACCGGCAGCCCCGCGGCGGCGAGCGCCACCTTCATGAAGTGCTTGTCCATGCCGACCGCGGAGGCGAGCACCCCGGAGCCGACGTACCGGACGTCCGCCATCTCGAAGAGCCCCTGGATGGTGCCGTCCTCGCCGAACGGGCCGTGGAGCAGCGGGAACACCACGTCCACGTCGCCGAGCTCCCGCGGGGCGGCCCCCGGCCGCGCCTCGAGCAGGGAGGTGCGGCCCGCGCCCGCGAGCTGGATGAGGACGGCCGCGCCGTCGCCGTCCACCTCCGCACGTCCGCCCTCGAGGAGGGTGGGGTCGTCGGCCACGGTGACCCACCGGCCCTCGCGGGTGATCCCGATCGGGAGGACGTCATACCGGTCGCGATCGATCTCCCGGAGCACACCGGCCGCGGTGGCACAGGAGACCGAGTGCTCGCCGCTGCGGCCACCGAAGATCAGGGCCACGCGGGTCTTCCGGTCGGCGGGTGCGGGGGTCTCGTGCGCGTTCATCGTGACGAGACTACTACCGCGGGGCGCACCGCTCGGGCGGGCTCGCCTCAGTCGCGCTCGTCCTTGCGGGGGCGAGAGAGGAGGGCGCCCGTCATCACCAGCACCCCGAGGCCCTCGTACAGGACGGCGACGACGGCGTTGGTGATCGGCATGTCCACCCCCATCGTGGCGGCGAGGTGCGCGACCGAGCGGCAGGACTTCGCACCCTCGGCGGTCCCGCCGGTGGCCGCGACGGCGGCCTCCAGACCCATACCCGAACCCACGTTCCGCCCGAGGGTGAAGTTGCGCGAGAGGGGGGAGGCGCAGGTCGCGACGAGGTCGCCGAGGCCGGCGAGCCCAGCCATCGTGGCCGGGTCCGCGCCCAGCGTGACGGCGAGGCGGGTGATCTCGGCGAGGCCGCGCGTGATGATGGTCGCCTTCGTGTTGTCGCCGAACCCACAGCCCGCCGCCATCCCGACGGCCAGCGCGATCACGTTCTTCGCCGCCCCGGCCATCTCGACTCCGATGACGTCGTCGGTCACGTACGGGCGGAAGTAGGGCGTGGCGCACATCCGGGACATCGCCTTCGCCAGTTCGATGTCCGTGCAGGCCAGGACGCAGGCGCTCGGCTGGCCGGCGGCGATCTCGCGGGAGAGGTTGGGACCGGAGAGCACGACGATGCGCTCCGGGTCGATGCGCAGCACCTCGGTGAGCACCTGCGTCATGCGCATGTCCGAACCGAGTTCGATGCCCTTCATCAGGGAGACCACCGGGACGCCGTCGGGCAGGTGGTGGGCCACCGGGGCAAGGACGCCGCGCGCCACCTGGGAGGGCAGGGCGACCACGAGGGTCCGGGATCGTTCCACCGTCTCCACCAGGTCGGTGGTGGCCGCGACGGTCTCCGGCAGCCGGTATCCCGGGACGTAGCGCTCGTTGGTGTGACTCTCCCGGATCTCGTCCACGACCCCGGCGCTCCGGCCCCACACGAGCACGTCGTTGCCGGCGTCGGCGAGCACCTTGGCGAACGTGGTGCCCCAGGCCCCCGTGCCGAGCACTCCGATCATGGGCGGGTGCGCTTCGCAAGGCCGGCGAGCGTACCCCTGGCGCGTGCGAACGCCGCGCGCACCCCCGCGGTGCGCCGCTCGGCACGCTGTGCCCGTTCGGCGGCCTTCTCGGCGAGGTAGGTGGCCTTGCTGTCACCGTCCACGCTGCGGTCCCAGAAGCGCGTGGGAGGGGTCTCGCCCCTGATCGCGGCGAGCTCCTCCGTGAGGCGCTCCATGATCCGGTCCGTGGCGGTGCGCAGCGCGGCCGCGTCGATGGGCCGGTCGTACAGGTCGCTGAGGTCCACCGGCGGCCCGGCGACGACGTCCACCCGCTGGGGGATGAGCGTCGCGAAGTGCTCGGCGAAGCGAGGGACGATGCGGTGCGCCCCCCATTGGGCGATCGGGATCACCGGCACCCGGGTCGCGAGCGCGAGTCGCGCGACACCGGTCTTGCCCCGCATCGGCCACGCGCCCGGGTCGTGTGTGAGCGTGCCCTCGGGGAAGACGGCGACACACTCCCCGCCCCGCAGCGCCGCCTCGGCATCCCGGAGGGAGTCCGCGGCCTTCGCCGTGCCGCGGTGCACGGGGATGTGCCCGACCATCGTGAGGATTCGCCCGAAGAAGGGAATCTTGAAGAGTTCCTTCTTGGCGAGGAACTTCACGGGGACGTCGTTGTCGACGAGGAAGTGCGCGAAGGTGAGCGGGTCGAGGTTCGTGACGTGGTTGCTCACCGCGATGAAGCCGCCGGCCGAGGGCAGGTTCTCCACGCCGCTCCAGTGGCGCCGCGTAAACCACAGGAGGGGCGGCCGCAGGAGGCCGACCACCATGCGGTACACCCAGGGGTAGGAGCGTCCAGGTGCGGAGTGCATCAGATCATCTCCACGTCGGCGCCCAGGGCGGCGAGCTTGCGCATGAAGTGCTCGTAGCCGCGGTTGATCAGTTCGATGCCGCTCACGTGCGAGGTCCCCTCCGCCGTGAGCGCGGCGATGAGATGCGAGAAACCGCCGCGCAGGTCGGGAACCTCTATTTCGGCGGCGCGCAGCGTCGTGGGCCCGGAGATCACGGCCGAGTGGTAGAAGTTGCGCTGGCCGAAGCGACACTGGAGTTGGCCGAGGCACTCCCGGTACACCTGGATCTGGGCGCCCATGCCGTTGAGCGCATCGGTGAACCCGAACCGGTTCTCGTACACGGTCTCGTGGACGATGGAGAGACCGTGCGCCTGGGTGAGGGCCACCACGAGCGGCTGCTGCCAGTCCGTCATGAAACCCGGGTGCACGTCGGTCTCGATGACGATCGAGTTGAGCGGCCCACCCGGGTGGTAGAACCGGATGCCGTCGTCGTCGATGTCGAAGGCGCCGCCCACCTTGCGGAAGGTGTTCAGGAACGTCATCATCTCAGGCTGCGACGCACCACGCACGTAGATGTCGCCGCCGGTCGAGAGCGCCGCCGAACCCCACGAGGCCGCCTCGATCCGGTCCGGCAGGGACGTGTGCTCGTAGCCCGCGAGCCGGTCCACGCCCTCGATACGGATCACCCGGTCGGTGTCCACCGAGATGATGCTGCCCATCTTCTGCAGGACCGCGATCAGGTCCATGATCTCGGGCTCGATCGCGGCGTTCTTCAGCTCTGTCTTCCCCTGGGCGCGCACCGCCGTCAGCAGGGTCTGCTCCGTCGCACCCACGGACGGATAGGGCAGCTCCACCTTCGTCCCGTGGAGGCCCCGCGGCGCCGTGATGTGGATGCCCATTCCCTGCTTGTTCACGACGGCGCCGAACTGGCGCAGGATCTGCAGGTGGTAGTCGATGGGGCGATCGCCGATGTGGCAGCCGCCCAGATCAGGGATGAATGCCTCGCCGAGCCGGTGGAGCAGCGGCCCGCAGAAGAGGATCGGGATCCGCGAGGAGCCGGCGTGGGCGTCGATGTCGCGGACGTGCGCCGTCTCGACGTTCGCCGAGTCGAACTCGAGGACGCCGGCGGCGTCGTCGTAGTCCACGGTGACGGCGTGCAGGCGCAGCAGGTCCGCGACGACGTCGACGTCCCGGATGAGCGGGACGTTGCGCAGCACGGACGGGGTCTCGCCGAGGAGCGCCGCCACCATCGCCTTCGAGACGAAGTTCTTCGCGCCCCGAACGGTGATCTCACCCTTCAGTGGGGTTCCGCCGTTGACGCGCAGCAGGTCAGTCATGGGTACCTCGATGCTGTGCACCGGTGCCGTGTGCGACCGGTGCTCCTAGGAGACCCAGAATAGCCATCGCGCAGGCGCCACGCCCGAAAGGTGGTCTCAGCTCACAGGCCGCGCCGGGACGACCTCCTCCTTCGGGAGGTGGCGCGCCGGCAGGGTGCGCGGGCGCCAGGACTCGCGGCGGGACTCGTACTCCGCGATCCCGTCGGCCCGCTGCAGGCTGAGCGAGATGTCGTCCAGGCCCTCCAGGAGCCGCCAACGGGTGTAGTCGTCGATCTCGAAGGTGGTGTGCAGGTGGCCGCAGCTCACGGTGCGTCGCACGAGGTCCACGGACACGGCGGTGCCCGGCTCGGTCTCGAGTGCCTTCCACAGCGCCTCGGCGTCCTCCTGCGTGATCACGCCGGTGACGAGCCCCTGCTTGCCGGAGTTCCCGCGGAAGATGTCCGCGAACTTGGGGCTCAGCACCACCCGGAAGCCGTAGTCCTTCAGCGCCCAGACCGCGTGCTCGCGCGAGGACCCGGTGCCGAAGTCGGATCCGGCCACCAGCACCGAGCCCTGCGCGTAGGCGGGGTTGTTCAGTACGAACGAGGGGTCGCCGCGCCAAGCGGCAAACAGCGCGTCCTCGAACCCGGTGCGAGTGATGCGTTTGAGGTAGACGGCCGGGATGATCTGGTCCGTGTCCACGTTGGAGCGGCGCAGCGGGACACCGATCCCGGTGTGCGATGAGAACTTCTCCATGGTGCCCTCCTCAGGCGTTCACGAGATCGGCGGGCGAGGACAGGGTGCCGCGGATCGCGGTCGCGGCGGCGGTGGTGGGCGAGACCAGGTGGGTGCGCCCGCCCTTGCCCTGCCGGCCCTCGAAGTTGCGGTTGGAGGTCGAGGCGGCGCGCTCGCCGGGGGCCAGTTGGTCGGGGTTCATCCCGAGGCACATGGAGCACCCCGCGTTGCGCCACTCGGCCCCGAAGTCCGTGAACACCACGTCCAGGCCTTCGGCCTCGGCCTGGAGCCGGACGCGGGCCGACCCGGGCACCACGAGGACGCGGACGTCGTCGTGCTTGCGCTTCCCCTTGATGACCTCGGCGACGGCGCGCAGATCCTCGATCCGGCCGTTGGTGCAGGAGCCGATGAAGACCGTGTCGACCTTGATCTCCCGCAGCGGCGTCCCCGGGACCAGACCCATGTACTCGAGCGCACGTTCGGCGGCCTGCCGCTCGGACTCGTCGGCGATGTCCACCGGGTCGGGGACGGCGGCGGAGAGCGGGAGCCCCTGGCCGGGGTTGGTGCCCCAGGTGACGAAGGGCTCGATGTCCTTCGCCTCGAGCACCACCTCGGCGTCGAAGACGGCGTCGTCGTCGCTGCGGAGCGTGCGCCAGTGCGCGACGGCGGCATCCCAGTCCGCCCCCTCCGGAGCGTGGGGGCGGCCCTGGATGTAGTCGAAGGTGGTCTGGTCCGGTGCCACCATCCCGGCGCGCGCGCCGGCCTCGATCGACATGTTGCAGATCGTCATGCGGCCCTCCATGGAGAGCCGCTCGATCGCCTCGCCGCGGTACTCGAGCACGTAGCCCTGCCCGCCACCCGTGCCGATCCGGGCGATGATGGCCAGGATGATGTCCTTCGCGGAGGAACCCTCCGGCAGCTCGCCGTCGATGGTGATCGCCATCGTCCTGAATGGCATCAGCGGTAGCGTCTGGGTGGCGAGCACGTGCTCCACCTCCGAGGTGCCGATGCCGAACGCGAGGGCCCCGAACGCTCCATGGGTCGAGGTGTGGGAGTCGCCGCAGACCACGGTGAGTCCCGGCTGCGTGAGGCCGAGCTGGGGCCCGACGACGTGCACGATGCCCTGGTCGGCGTCCCCCAGCGAGTGCAGGCGGATGCCGAACTCCGCACAGTTGGTGCGCAACGTCTCGATCTGCTTGCGGCTTGTCGGCTCCGCGATGGGCAGGTCGATGTTGAGGGTGGGGGTGTTGTGGTCCTCGGTCGCGATCGTGAGGTCCGGCCGCCGCACACCGCGCCCGGCGAGGCGGAGACCCTCGAAGGCCTGGGGGCTGGTGACCTCGTGGACGAGGTGCAGGTCGATGTAGAGCAGGTCCGGTTCACCGTCCACGCCGTGGTGCACGACGTGCTCCTGCCACACCTTCTCGGCGAGTGTGCCGCTCATCTCATTCTCCCGCTGATCTCACATTGTGGTTGCATCTCATCTTGTGAGATGCAAGTATCGAGCCATGGACAACACTAGTGGAGTCGGCGTCCTGGACAAAGCCGCGACCGTTCTGAGTGCACTCGAGGCAGGGCCGGCGACGTTGGCGCAGCTCGTACACGCCACCCACCTCGCCCGCCCGACGGCGCACCGCCTCGCCGTCGCCCTCGAACACCACCGCTTCGTGGCGCGCGACATGCAGGGGCGCTTCATCCTGGGACCCCGTCTCGCGGAGTTGGCTTCCGCCGCAGGCGAGGATCGGCTGCTGGCTGCCGCCACCCCCGTGCTCAACATCCTGCGGGACCATACCGGGGAATCGGCGCAGCTCTATCGCCGGCAGGGCGACCAGCGCATCTGCGTCGCCGCGGCGGAGCGCCACATCGGACTGCGTGACTCCATCCCGGTGGGGGCCACCCTCTCGATGCTCGCCGGGTCCGCGGCGCAGATCCTGCTCGCCTGGGAGGAGCCGGACCGGTTGCACCGCGGCCTGCACGGCGCCTCGTTCACGGCCACCGTCCTCTCCGCCGTCCGACGGCGCGGCTGGGCACAGTCGGTCGCGGAGCGCGAGCCGGGTGTGGCGTCCGTTTCGGCGCCCGTCCGTGGGCCGTCGGGCCGGGTCATCGCCGCCGTCTCGGTCTCCGGTCCGATCGAGCGGATGGGGCGCCAGCCGGGCCGGCTGCACGCCGCCGCGGTGGTCTCGGCCGCCAACCGCCTGACCGAGGTGCTACGCCGCTCCGAGGAGGCGCAGGCGCAGCCAGAGCCGCCGGCTCCGGGGGCGCCAGCGCCCGCCGCCGCGGCGCCCCGGGCCTGAGGGCTGAAAGTGAGAAGGTCCCCTGCGCAATGCAGGGGACCTGTAGCCCCGACCGGATTCGAACCGGCGCCGCCGCCTTGAGAGGGCGGTGTCCTGGGCCGCTAGACGACGGGGCCTCAATCAACCGGAGAAATGTTACCGTGTCTCGTTCGGTTCTCCCAAATCTTGCGATTTGGCTGGGGTACCAGGACTCGAACCTAGACTGACGGAACCAGAATCCGGAGTGCTGCCAATTACACCATACCCCAATCGATGTTCCCGGCCGAGGCCGAGGCACCGAGGAGTCACTCTACCGTGCGGCGCGCGGCCGCCAAAATCGGCCGGTGCGTCCCGCGCCACAGAACCGGGTAGCCTCGACGGATGACCCCCTGCCGTCGCACGGTCCCCAGCGTCCTGGCCGTGCTGCTGCTCGCCGCGAGCGCTGCGGCCTGTGGCCCCGAGGGCTCCCCGGGTGCCGGCCGGACGGATGACCCCACCCCCACCCGGCCGTCCGGAACGGTGGACGCGGTGAGCTTCGACATGGGCAGGCTTGAGGACGCCGGCTACGTGATCAACACCGAGCAGTCGGGCGCCACACGCACCCAGTACCAGGACGCCACCTGCGTCGTCCAGACCATCCTCCTCCCCGAGAGCGTCGCGAGCGACGACGCGAGCGCCACCGAGGCGGTCTTCACCGCCCTGGGTGACCAGTTCACCGCGGTGACGGAGCGGCCCGACGTCGCGCTCCCCGTGACGGGGGGCACGCTCGCGATGCGTGCCCGCAGGATGGACGTGAACACCGGCACCGAGGTGGTCCCCATGCAGATGGCGGCGCGCGTGGTCAACGACCTCGGCATCACAATCGCCGTGACGCACGGCTGCTACGACCACACGATCACGGACGCTGAGTTCGACTCTTTGATCTCGCAGGTCGGCCTCACCGGGGTGGCACCGTCGGGGCTCTGACAGCGAGGGAACCTGGCAACGCCGCGAGGCGTCAGAGTGCGTCGCGCAGGGCTCGCAGGCGGGTCAGCGACGTGTCCCTGCCCAGGATCACGATCGACTCGAACAGTGGCGGCGACACGCGGCGGCCGCTGATCGCCACCCGCAGCGGGGCGAACGCGAAGCGCGGCTTGATACCGAGTTCATCCACGAGACGCGCGCGCAGCAGTCCCTCGACGATGTCGACGTCCTCCGCGGTCTCGAGGACGGCGATCGCCTCGTCGAGGATCCGGGCGGCGTCGTCGCGCAACTGGGCGCGGGCGTCGTCCTCGATCATTACGGGTCCGTCGCGGAACAGGTAGTCGAGCGCGCCGGGGCCCTCCCCCAGCAGCGTCAGGCGCTCCTGGACCAGCGGGGCCGCCGCGGCCAGCACGGCGTCCTCGCGCGCGGTCAGCCCGTCGCGGGTGGGTGCGCCCACCAGGCCGGCCTCGTGGAGGTACGGCACGAGGCGGGACGCGAAATCCGCGGGCGCCAGCAGTCGCAGGTGGGCGGCGTTGATGGCGGTGGCCTTCTTCAGGTCGAAGCGGGCAGGGTTGGGGTTGACGTCACCGATGTCGAAGGCGGCGACCATCTCCTCGCGGCTGAAGAGGTCCGTGTCCGCTGAGATCGACCAGCCGAGCAGGGCGAGGTAGTTCAGCAGCCCCTCCGGGATGAACCCGTTGCGGCGGTGGGCGAGAACATTGGATTCGGGGTCGCGCTTCGAGAGCTTCTTGTTCCCCTCCCCCATCACGTACGGCAGGTGGCCGAACTGCGGCATGACCGTCGCGATGCCGAGGTCCATCAGGGCGCGGTACAGCACGATCTGCCGGGGCGTCGACGAGAGGAGGTCCTCACCGCGCAGCACGTGCGTGATTCCCATCGCGGCGTCGTCGACGGGATTGACCAACGGGTAGAGCGGGAACCCGTTCGCCCGCACGATGACGAAGTCCGGGATGGTGCCGGGCGCGAAGGTGATCTCGCCGCGGACGAGGTCCGTGAAGGTGACGTCCTCGTCCGGCATCCGCACCCGCAGCACGGGCTCGCGGCCCTCCGCGCGGTAGGCCGCCTTCCGGGCATCGGTGAGCTCGCGGTCGAAGCCGTCGTAGCCGGAACTCGGGTCCCGGCCGGCGGCAACGTGGCGCGCCTCGACCTCCTCCGGCGTCGAGAAGGACTCGTAGGCGTACCCCGCCTCGAGGAGGCGCGCGGCGACGTCGCGGTACCGGTCCATCCGCTCGGACTGGCGGTATGGGGCGTACGGCCCCCCGACCTCGACCCCCTCGTCCCAGTCGAGGCCGAGCCACCGCATGGTGTCCAGGAGTTGGAGGTAGGACTCCTCGGAGTCACGCGCCGGGTCCGTGTCCTCGATGCGGAAGACGAATGTCCCCCCGGTGTGCCGCGCGAACGCCCAGTTGAACAGGGCGGTGCGGACCATGCCGACGTGGGGGGCGCCAGTGGGTGAGGGGCAGAAGCGCACGCGGGGGGGTGCGGCCGGGGATACATTCGAGGCAGTCATGATGGATCCATCGTATTGGGTCCGATCCCCACCATTCCCGGGAGCCCGCGTGACCATCGACTTCGACTCCTTCACCCCCGACGCGTTGCGCCGCCACCCGACCGAGAAGTGGTGCGAGCCCGACGTGATCGGCGCGGGGGTGGCGGAGATGGACTTCGGCGTCGCGCCCGAGGTGGCGGCGGCGGTGCGCACGGCCGTCGACGCCGGCGCGCTGGCCTACCCGACCCCCCGCCAGGAGGAGGCCGCGCGGGCCGCCTGCGCGGGCTGGTTCGGGCGCACCACCGGCTGGGAGATCGGCCCCGGCAGGGTGCACCTCACGGCGGACGTCCTGACCGCCCTCACCCTAGTCCTGGACCACCTGGTGCCCGCGGGCGCGCCGGTGGTGCTCCCCGTCCCGAACTACATGCCATTCCTCTCGTTGCCGGAACTGTTCGGCCATCCCGTGCTGCGGGTCCCCGGGATCACGGACGCGGCCGGGCGGTACACCATGGATCTCGACGGCATCGACGCCGCGTTCAGGGCCGGCGGGCGGCTCCTCATCCTCTGCAACCCCCACAATCCGGTGGGGCGCGTCTACGACCGCGCCGAACTGCTGGCGCTGGCCGCGGTCGTGGACGCCAACGGCGGGCGCGTGTTCAGCGACGAGATCCACGCGCCACTCGTGCTCGACCCCACCCGCCGGCACGTCCCCTACGCCGCCGTCGACGACGTGACCGCGGGCCACGCGATCACGGCGGCGGCGATCTCGAAGGGCTGGAACGTCCCCGGCCTCAAGTGCGCCCAGCTGATCATCTCGAACGACGCCGACGCGGCCCGCTTCGCACCCGTCGCGCGGTTCGCCGCGCATCAGGCCTCCACGCCCGGGATCATCGCCACGGCGGCCGCGTACGACGACGGCGGCCCCTGGCTCGCGGAGGTGGTCGAGTACCTCCGCGGCAACGCGGCCCATCTCGGTGACCTGGTACGGCGCCAGCTGCCCGGCGTCGGCTACTGGCAGCCGGAGGGCACCTACCTCGCCTGGCTGGACACCCGCGGCCTCGCCCCGGAGGACCCCAGCCGGTTCTTCGCCGACCACGCAAGGGTCCTCACGACCAACGGCGCGGCCTGCGGCGCCCCCCGCTTCACCCGGTTCAACTTCGCGATGGCCCGCCCCACCCTGGACCAGGCCCTCGCCCGGATGGGCGAAGTGCTGCGGTAGGGCTCAGCGCCGCACGACCGGGTTGCCGAACCGCCCGATCCCCTCGACCTCCACCTCGACGCGCTGGCCGGCCTCGATCGGCCCGACCCCGGCGGGCGTGCCGGTGAGGATCACGTCCCCGGGCAGCAGGGTGAAGATGCCCGAGACGTACTCGATCAACTCCGGGACCGTGAAGATCAGTTGGGAGGTCCGGCCGTCCTGGCGCAACTCGCCGTCCACCCATGCGCGCACCGCGAGGTCCGTGACGTCCAGGTCCGTCTCGATCCACGGCCCGAGCGGGCAGGAGGTGTCGAACGCCTTGGCCCGCGTCCATTGCGAGTCGGAGCGCTGCACGTCCCGGGCGGAGACGTCGTTCGCCACGGTGTAGCCGTAGATCACGTCCGCGGCCCTCGCGGCCGGCACGTATTTGCACATCCGCGAGATCACGACCGCGAGCTCCGCCTCGTGGTGCACCTCGCGCGAGTACGGCGGCAGCACGATCGGGTCATCCGGCCCGATCACGGCGGTGTTCGGCTTGAGGAAGACCAGCGGCTCAGGTGGGAGTTCGTTGCCCATCTCGGCCAGATGCGCGGCGTAGTTCCGCCCGATGCCCACCACCTTGGAGCGCGGGATCATCGGCGAGAGCAGCCGCACCTCCCCCAGGGGGACGCGCTCCCCCGTGGTGTCCCAGGAGTCGAACAACGGGTCCGAACGGAGGACCACCAGGTCCTCGCCGTCGAGGATTCCGTAGGCCGGGAGTTCACCCTTGACAAAACGCGCCACCTGCATCCCCCAAGGCTACTTGTAGCCTTGACCTCGTGGAGGTCCTGTCCGACTGGCGCCCGCGCGAGGCGGCGCACCGCGACCGCGCCGAGCGCCTGGGGGCGTCGCGGCGGTGGCGGGTCGGGCGCGGCATCGCCGACCCCGTGGACGACTTCCTCTGGGACTACTACGCCGTCAAGCCGCGCGACCTCGTGCGCTGGCACCCGGGGGCCGGCGTCGCGATCGCCGACGACGGGACCCTGGGCTGGCGCGAAGGGGCGCGGTGGGCGAAGCGGGTGGCGACGGCGTCGGGAACGGCCGTCACGCTGGACGTCACCGCTTTCATGGCCGACCGCGGCGAGGGCGTGGGGTGGATCCACCGGCTGCTCGCGGCCGTCGAGTCACGTCCGGGCAACTTCGGGTGTCTGGGTTGGCACGAGTGGGCGATGGTGTACCGCCAGGAGCGACACCGCCACCCCCTGCCGCTGCGGCTCGGCCAGGACGGCACGGATGCGGTGGTCGAGGCAGCGCAGGTCCGCTGCACCCACCACGACGCCTTCCGGTTCTTCACCCCGGCCGCGGCACCGTTGAACCACCTGCAGCCGACTCGGGCGCTCCAGCCCACACTCGAGCAGCCCGCGTGCCTGCACGCGAACATGGACTGCTTCAAGTACGCGCGCAAGCTCGGACCCGCCTGTCCCGGCGAGCTGCTCCTGGACACGTTCGAACTCGCGGGTCGCATCCGCCGCCTCGACATGGCGGCCTCCCCCTACGACTGCACCTCGCTCGGGCTGGAGCCCGTCCCGGTGGAGACGGCCGCCGGGAGGGCGAGCTACGTCGCGGCGCAGCGGGGCTTCGCGGCGCAGGCCCACGACCTGCGCCGTCGGCTCCTTGGGATCACCGCGACCCTCGTGGGTGCCACAATGAACCGGTGACCACACCCGCCCTCAACCTGCTGCTCGACGACCTGGTCGACCTGGGCGAGGGCCCGGACACCGCCGACGCGCTCTACATCGCCTTCCACGCCTGGGCCGAGTCCACCGGCCGGCCACTCTATGAACACCAGGACGAGGCGCTCGCCGCCCTCCTCACCGGCAGCCACGTCATCGTGGGGACCCCCACCGGCTCCGGGAAGTCGGTCATCGCCCAGGCGGCGCACACCGTGGCGCTCGCGCGGGACCTGCGCACCTACTACACCGCCCCGCTGAAGGCGCTCGTCTCGGAGAAGTTCTTCGACCTGGTCGCGCTGTTCGGCGCCACGAACGTCGGCATGATCACCGGCGACACCGCCATCAACACGGACGCCCCGATCATCTGCTGCACGGCGGAGATCCTCGCCAACCAGTCCCTGCGCGAGGGCAGCGCGCTGGACGCCGGCGTCGTCGTGATGGACGAGTTCCACTTCTACGCGGACCCCCAGCGGGGCTGGGCGTGGCAGGTTCCGCTGCTCGAACTCACCGGCGCCCAGTTCGTGCTGATGTCCGCCACCCTGGGGGACACCACCTTCCTCGCCGAGGACCTGCAGCGGCGCACCGGCCGCGAGGTGGTCACCATCGCAGCGGTGCATCGGCCGGTCCCGCTGTCCTACAGCTACTCGTTGGAGCCACTCCAGGACGTTCTCATGGAGTTGGTGAACACCCACCGCTCCCCCGCCTACGTGGTGCACTTCGCGCAGCGCGACGCCGTGGAACGGGCGCAGTCCCTCACCTCCGTCCAGGTGACGTCCAGGGCGCAGCGCGATGCGATCGCCCGGAAGATCGCGGGCTTCTCCTTCGCGCGCGGCTTCGGTGCCACCCTCTCGCGCCTGCTGCGCCTCGGGATCGGGGTCCACCATGCCGGGATGCTCCCCCGGTACCGCCGCCTTGTCGAGCAGCTGACGCAGGAGGGACTGCTCTCGGTGGTGTGCGGCACGGACACGCTCGGGGTGGGCATCAACGTGCCGATCCGCACGGTGGTGTTCACGTCCCTGACCAAGTATGACGGCGAGCGCACCCGCCACCTCACAGCCCGCGAGTTCCACCAGATCGCCGGCCGGGCCGGGCGGGCCGGCTTCGACACGGTCGGCGAGGTCATCGTCCAGGCGCCGGACCACGTGATCGAGAATGCGAAATCGCTCGCCAGGGCGGGCGACGACGAACGCAAGCGCCGGAAGATCGTGCGGAAGAAGGCGCCGGCAGGCGAGGTCAACTGGACCGACAAGACGTTCGAGCGGCTGCGGGACGCCGAGCCCGAGCCACTCACCAGCCAGTTCCAGGTGAACCACGCCATGGTCCTCAACGTGATGGCGGGACCGGGCGACCCCGTGGCGCACCTTGCGCGGCTGCTCACCGACAACCATGAGCCGGCCACGGACCGCAACCCGCACCTGCGGCGCGCCGTCGGCATCTACCGCTCGCTGCGCCAGGCCGACGTGGTCGAGCACCTCAGCAGCGCGGCGGCGGGGGGCGGTCCGCGCCTGCGACTCACGGTGGACCTGCCCGACCAGTTCGCGCTCAACGCGCCCCTGTCGCCGTTCGCACTCGCGGGCATCGAGCTCCTCGACCCGGACTCGCCGACCTTCGCCCTCGACGTCGTCAGCGTCATCGAGTCCACGCTCGAGGACCCGCGGCCGCTGCTCTACGCCCAGGCGAAGGCTGCCCGGGGGGACGCGGTTGCCGCGATGAAGGCCGAGGGCATGGAGTACGACGCGCGCATGCAGGCGCTCGAAGAGGTCACCTGGCCGCGGCCGCTGGCCGAACTGCTCACGGCGGCGCTGCACGAGTACGCGCACACGAACCCGTGGGTGCTGGAGTATGAGCTCAGCCCCAAGGCGGTGGTGCGCGAGATGGTGGAGAACGCCATGACGTTCTCCGACCTGATCGCCCGCTACCAGGTGGGCCGGAGCGAGGGCGTGGTGCTCCGGTACCTCTCCGACGCCTACCAGGCCCTGCGGCAGGCGGTCCCCGAGTCGGCGCGCACCGAGGAGGTCGCCGCAATCACCCACTGGCTGGGCGCGCTCGTCCGCTCGGTCGACTCCTCGCTGCTGGACGAGTGGTCCGCCCTCCACGAGGCGGACCTGGAGCCGGCCGTCCTCGGGGTGGAGGTGGCGTACGGGGCCGACGACGACGGCGTCGTCGCGTTTTCGCGCAACCGCCACGCGTTCCGGATCGCGATCCGTGCGGCCCTCATCCAGCGGGTGGAGGCGCTGGCGCGCGAGGACTACGCGACGCTCGGGAGCCTCGACGCCCCCCTCGGCTGGGACGCGGAGCACTGGCGGCTGGCCGCCGACCCCTACTGGCACCGGTACGACTGGATCGGCACGGGGCCGCAGGCGCGGGCGGCGGCGCTGGTGGAGTTCCTGGAACAGCCGGGGCCGGCGGACTGGGAGGTCACCGGACTGCGCCACGAGGAGGGCCGCGAGTCGTGGATCGTCCGCCAGCGCCTCGACGACCCGCTGGGCGACGCCGACTGGGAGCTGGCTGCGCGGGTCGACGTGACGGAATCGGACCGCGACCAGGTGGTGCGAGTCGGGGACATCGCCCTCGGGGAGCTGGGGTAAGGCAAGCCTTGGGTGACACCCCCCGCGGCGGTGCCTACCGTGGAGGCGTGACCACCACGACGTCCCGGAGCACCGCGAAACAGCCGGACTCCGTCTCCGCGAAGCTCAACAAGCTCCGCGCCGGCGTCCTGGGCGCGAACGACGGCATCGTGTCCGTCGCGGCCACCGTGATCGGCGTGGCCGCGGCCACCCACTCCATCCCCGTGATCGCCACCGCGGGCTTCGCGGCCCTCAGCGCGGGCGCCTTCTCCATGGCGACCGGCGAGTACATCTCCGTCTCCACCCAGCGTGACACCGAATCCGCCATCGTCGCGCGCGTGGCACGGGCCTCGCGGGACAACCACGGCGAGCTCGTGGCCACCCTGGAAACCGACCTCGAACGCCGCGGGGTCTCTCCCGAGCTCGCCAGGGTTGCGGCGGCGGAGATGACCACGCACAACGCCATCGGGGCGCTCTCCGCCATCGAGGGCATCGACCCCGACGACCTCGTGAACCCGTGGCACGCCGCATGGGCCTCGTTCTTCTCGTTCATCCTCGGCGCCTCGCTGCCAATCGCCGCGATCCTGCTCTTCCCCGCCGCGATCCGGATCCCGGCGACGTTCGCGATGGTGCTCGTCGCCCTCGTCCTGACGGGGTTGGTCTCCTCCACCCTCGGCAATGCGCACCGCGGCCGCGCCGTCGTCCGCACGGTGCTCGGCGGGGCGCTCGGCATGATCGTCACCTACGGCGTCGGCTCGCTGTTCAACGTCCCGGTCTAGGGCCGCCGGTGCCGCGCTAGGCTCGTGGGGTGAACGGGATCCCGGAGCAATGGCGCGCCCTCGAGGAGCGGGTCGCGCGCGCGTGCGGCGTCGTCGGCCGTGATCCCGCGTCCGTGCGGGTGCTGGCCGCCGTCAAGACCCAGGATCCCGAGCGGATCGCCGAGGTGCTCGCCTGCGGCGCGCGCCTCCTCGGGCACAACCGGGCACAGGAGATGGCCGACGTCGTCCCGCGGGTGCGCGCCCTGTGGCCCGGCGATTTCGAGAATCACTTCATCGGGGCGCTGCAGACGAACAAGGTCAACCAGGTCATGCGGTACGTGACCTGCGTGCAGTCGGTTGACCGTCTGGACCTGGCGGGGAAGCTCTCCCGCGCGGCGGCGGGAGAGGGCCGCGTCCTCGATGTGTTCGTCGAGGTGAACTCGTCGGGCGAGGAGACAAAGGCCGGTGTCACCCCCGACGGCGCAGTCGCCCTCTGCGGCGCCGTGGCCGCGCTCGAGGGGCTGCGGCTGCGGGGCCTCATGACCGTGGGCGCCAACTCCCCCGACCTCGACCTGGTGCGCGAGAGCCACGAGTTGCTGGCGCGCCTCTCCGCGGACGTAACGTCGTCGGGGTTGCCCGGCACCAGCGGTGCGGGTGAACTATCCATGGGGATGAGTCGCGACCTCGAGGTCGCGATCGCGGCGGGTGCCACCATGGTCCGCGTCGGTACCGCGCTGTTCGGCGCGCGACGACCGGCGGTGTGACGTCCCCGTCTACCGGTGCCGCTTCTGGATGGCCGCCCACTCGTCCCGCAACCCCACCGTGCGGTGGAACAGGAGGGGATCGCGGGGGTCGTGCGCGAAGTAGCCGAGGCGCTCGAACTGCACGACGGCGCCCGGCGGGGTCTCCGCCAGCGCCCCCTCCACCTTGCACCCCGTGAGCAGTTCACGTGACGCCGGGTTGAGGTCGTCGGCCGGGTCGCCGGTCGCCTCGCCGGGGACGGCCGCCGTGTACAGACGGTCGTAGAGCGCCACGCGGGCGTCCACGGCGTGGGCCGCGGACACCCAGTGCATGGTCGACTTCACCTTGCGGCCGTCGGGGGCACTGCCGCCCTTCGTCTCCGGGTCGTAGGTGGCACGCACCTCGAGGACACGGCCCGACTCGTCCTTGAGCACGTCGGTGCACCGCACGAGGTACGCACCCCGCAACCGCACCTCGCGCCCCGGCGCCAGGCGGAAGAACTTCGGCGGCGGCACCTCGGCGAAGTCCTCCTCCTCGATGAACAGCTCGCCGGCGAAGGGCACCACCCGCACGCCGTCGTCGGCGTTCTCCGGGTTGTTGCCCAGCTCGAACCACTCGACGACCGGGCGGCGGTCGGCGTCCACCGGCCAGTTCGTCAGCACGAGCCGCAGCGGGTGCAGCACCGCCATGCGGCGCAGCGCGGTGCGGTTCAGCTCCGTCCGCACGAAGGACTCGAGCAATTCGATCTCGTGGCGGCTGTTGGTGCGCGAGACCCCGATGAATGAGCAGAACTCGCGGATGGCGGACGCAGGGTAGCCGCGGCGGCGCAGCCCGCGGAGCGTGGGCAGGCGGGGGTCGTCCCAGCCGTCCACGACGCCGTCGGCCACGAGCGCGGCGAGCAGCCGCTTCGACATGACCGTGTGCGTGAGCTCGAGGCGCGCGAACTCGGTCTGCCGCGGCTGGTCCGAGGGCAACGGGAGGTGCTCGAGGAACCAGTCGTACAGGGGCCGGTGGCTGTCGAATTCGAGCGTGCAGAAGGAGTGGGTGACGCCCTCGAAGGCGTCACTCTGCCCGTGCGCCCAGTCATACGTCGGGTAGATGCACCACTCGTCGCCGGTGCGGAAGTGGTGCCCGCGGCGGATTCGGTACATGATCGGGTCCCGCAGCTGCATGTTCTCGTGGTTCATGTCGATGCGGGCCCGCAGCACCCGCGAACCGTCGGCGAACTCCCCCGCCCTCATCCGGCGGAACAGGTCGAGGTTCTCCTCGGGGCCGCGGTCGCGGAACGGGCTCTCGATGCCGGGCTTGCCGAAGCCACCTCGCTGCGCCGAGATGGCGTCGCCATCCTGGTCGTCGACGTAGGCCAGGCCCCGCATGACCAGGTGTTCGGCCCATTCGTACAACTGCCCGAAGTAGTCGGACGCGTGGAAGACCCCGGCGGGCCGGAATCCCAGCCACTCGACGTCCTCGGTGATGCCCTCGACGAAGTGGATCTCCTCGGTGTCGGGATTCGTGTCGTCGAAGCGGAGGTTGCACGTGCCCCCGAACTCGGCGGCGATCGAGAAGTCCAGGGTGATCGCCTTGGCGTGGCCGATGTGCAGGAAGCCATTGGGTTCCGGGGGGAAGCGCGTCTGCACCCGGCCACCGTAGGTGCCCCGCTGCATGTCCTGACGGACGAGGTCACGGACGAAGTCGCTGGCGGGGACGGGAGCGGCTGGCTGGGTCACGATCGAATTTAGCACGTCGGGACGGGCCTTCCCGAACTGCCCGTGCCGGCCGCCCGCCCTGCCGGCAGTGGTGCGCGAGACGGGACTTGAACCCGTACGTCCGAGGACACTGGAACCTAAATCCAGCGCGGCTGCCAATTACGCCACTCGCGCCCGCCCGCCAATTCTAGAGGGAGTCAGCCGACAAGGTCGCGGCGCAGCCGCTCGACGTGCCCGGTCGCCTTCACGTTGCGGTACACGTGGCTCACGGTCCCGTCCTTCGCGACCACGAAGGTGGAGCGGATCAGGCCGACGCTCACCTTCCCGTAGAGCCTCTTCTCGCCCCACGCCCCGTAGGCCGCGGCGACGGCGTGGTCCGGGTCCGAGGCCAGCGTGAAGTTGAGGCCCTCCTTCTCGGCGAACGTCGCGAGCCGGGCGGGCTGGTCAGGCGAGATGCCGACGACGGTGTAGCCGCTCCCCTGGAACGAGTTGAGGGTGTCCCGGAAGTCACAGGCCTCCGTGGTGCACCCGGGCGTCATCGCCGCGGGGTAGAAGTACACGACAACGCCGGTCCCGGCCCCGGAGACCAGCTCCGACAGGGACACCTCGCCGCCCGGCGTCGCGAGGGTGAACGGTGGCGCGGGCTGTCCGACCTCAAGTGGCATGAGTGCTCCTCTTCTCGCCGTCCACGGTACAACATGGATGATCCGAAGATCACAGTGCGGGGGCACCCCGGGCATTTGTCGCGTGGGCCCAACGCTGGTAACGTCTCTGGAGCCGCAATGCGCCATTAGCTCAATTGGCAGAGCAGCTGACTCTTAATCAGCGGGTTCGGGGTTCAAGTCCCCGATGGCGTACCAGTGAGGGGCCGGGGATCACGCCCGGCCCCTTTTTTGCGCCCAGCGGTCACCCACAATGGCATGTCGTGGGACTGGCCGGCGTGAGAAGGTGGGACCATCCCGACGCGATGGAGGCGAGCGTGGCTGGACTGGCGAGCGGCGACCAGGGGCCGTGGCTGACCCCGTACGATCTTGACGACGTACGCCGCAAGGTGCCCATGGTCTACATCGAGGCCGTGCCGCTGCGGCTCGGTCCGGACGGCGACCTCGAGTTCGTGGGCATGCTGCTGGGCGCCACCCACGAGAGCGGGCTGCAGCGCTCCTTCGTCTCCGGGCGGGTGCTGTTCCACGAGACACTCCGGGAGGCGCTGACCCGCCACCTGGAGAAGGATCTCGGCGCGATGGCGTTCCCGCGGCTGCCCGCGAGCCTCCAGCCGTTCACGGTCGCGCAGTACTTCCCGACCCCGGGCTACGGGTTCCACGACCCCCGGCAGCACTCCGTGGCGCTCGTCTACGCCGTGCCGATCGACGGCGAGCCCGCCCCCCAGGACGATGCCCTGGACTTCTCGTGGTTCACGCCGGAGCAGTCGCAGGACCCGCTCCTGCAGGGGGAGATGGTCGACGGCCACGCCCAGTTGCTGAACCTGCTGCTCGCCGCACTCGGCAAGCTCGCATGAGCGCCCCCGAGCGGCAGGAGGACATGCCGGCGGTCGGGCTCGATCTCCTGGTCGTCGCGGTCTTCGCCGTCCTCGGCCGCGCGAGCCACGGGGAGTCGCTGGCCGTGGGCGACGTCGTCCACACCGCGCTGCCGTTCTGGGCCGCCGCGCTCGTCACGCACCTCGCGTTCCGCTTCGGCCGCCGGAGCACGCGCTCGCCGGCGGTGGGAGCGATCGTGTGGCTGGCGACCTGGGGTGGCGGCATCCTGCTGCGCCTCCCGCTCGGCGACACGGCCGAGTGGCCGTTCGTGCTGGTCGCGGGCTGGATACTCGCGGCGGGCCTCGTCGGCTGGCGCCTCGTCATGCTCCTTGCCGGGCGATCACCGAGGCGATCTCGTCCGACAGCGCCCTGAAGGCCTGCCCGCGGTGGGAGATCGCGTTCTTCTCGTCCGCGGTGAGTTCGGCCATCGAGCGTGCGCTCCCCAGCGGCCGGAAGATGGGGTCGTAACCGAAACCGCCGGTCCCCGAGGGCACCTCGAGGAGCGAGCCGCGGATCTCGGCCGTCTCCACGTACTCCTCCCCCGACGGCGTCGCGAGCGCCGCCGCGCACACGAACCGTGCGCCGCGGTGGTGCGGGGGGACGTCAGCGAGCTGGGCGAGCAGGAGGTCGAGGTTCGCGACGTCGTCGCCGTGGCTTCCCGCCCAGCGCGCCGAGAAGACGCCGGGGGCGCCCCCGAACACGTCGACGACAAGACCGGAGTCGTCGGCGACGGCGGGCAGGCCCGTGGCCCGGGCGGTCTCCCGGGCCTTCAGGAGGGCGTTCTCCTCGAACGAGACGCCGTCCTCCACGGGAGCCGGGAGCCCCAGGTCACCGAGTCCGATGATGACCCGCGTGTCGAAGCCCACGATCGCGCGGGTGAGGATGGCGCGCAGCTCCGCCACCTTGTGCGTGTTCGCGGTGGCGAGCACGAGCCTCGCACCGCGAGGAACCCTCCGCATTGCACTGGGAGCACCGGGCTGCTGATTCATGAGGCCGCCCTCGTAGCCGTCGGTGGTCACGCCGTTCCTGCCAACACGTCCCGCTGGATCCTGGTGAGCTGGGCGGTCCCGGCCACCGCCAGGTCGAGCAGGGCGTCGAGCTCCGACCTGTCGAACGGCGCCCCCTCGGCGGTTCCCTGCACCTCCACGAAGGTGCCGGCGCCCGTCATCACCACATTCATGTCCGTGTGCGCCCGGACGTCCTCCTCGTACGGCAGGTCGAGGCAGGGAACGCCGTCGATGATCCCCACGGAAACCGCGGCCACGGAGTCCGTGATGACCGCGGCCCCCGGGCGCACGAGCCCGTGGCGGGCGCCCCACGCCACGGCGTCGGCGAGCGCCACCCACGCCCCCGTGATCGCGGCGGTCCTCGTGCCGCCGTCGGCCTGGAGGACGTCACAGTCCAGCACGATGGTGTTCTCGCCGAGGGCCTCGTAGTCGACGACAGCACGCAGCGAGCGCCCGATCAGGCGCGAGATCTCGTGGGTGCGTCCACCGATGCGGCCGCGGACCGACTCACGCTCCGAGCGGGTGGAGGTCGCACGGGGCAGCATCGCGTACTCGGCCGTCACCCATCCGGACCCCGAGCCGGCGCGCCAGCGCGGGACGCCCTTGGTGAAGCTCGCGGCACACAGCACCCGGGTCCCGCCGAATTCGACGAGGACGGACCCCTCGGCGGTCTCGAGCCAGTGGCGGGTGATGCGAATGGTGCGCAATTCGTTGGGCGCGCGGCCATCCGCCCGGGTGAGATCCATGTCCCGAGACTACTTCACGGCGAGCGCCGGGAGCCGCTACAGCTCCCAGACCGCCCCACCGCGGGCGAGCTCGATCCCGCCGGAGAAGCGCGTCGCGGCAGCCGCCGCGACCTCCTGGGGTTCGGTCCACGGCTGGATGTGGGTGAGGACGAGGTGACGGGCGGCGGCCGCCGTCGCCGCGTCCCCGGCCCGCTCGCCGGTCAGATGGATGCCGCGCACGGTGTCGCGGCCCTCGACGAATGCCGCCTCGCACAGGAAGAGGTCCGCGTCCCGCGCCGCCTCGACGACGCCGTCGCACGCGTCCGTGTCACCCGAGTACGTCACCGTCACGACGCCGTCGCCCGCCGCGGACGGACCCGTGACGCGCACCGCGTACGCCTCCACCGGATGCAGGACGGGGAAGGACTCGATCGTCATCGGCCCGACCCGCATCACGGTGCCGGGCACGTGGACTCGGAACGTGAAGTCCTGCGAGAAGTCCTCCTCCGGGCCATCGCCGCCGACGCCGCGCACCCGGTCGACCGCCCCCCGCGGGGCGAGGACGTCGATCGGGCCGAGCGGCCCCGTGGGGAACCACCGGCGGAAGACGTGGAAGGAGATCATGTCGGCCACGTGGTCGGCGTGCAGGTGGGAGAGCACGACGGCGTCCAGCTCGCGGGGGTCCAGGTGGTTCATCAGCATCCCGAACCCGCCGGGTCCGATGTCCAGCAGGACCGAGAACACCCGGGGCCCACCGTCGAGGCCGACGCCGTCGGCCTGCAGCAGGTAGCAGGACGCCGGGGACTCAGGGCCGGACATCGACCCGGTGCACCCCACGACGCTCAGTTTCACGCGGGCTCCCCCAGGAGGTTCGAGATGTCCGAGACGCTGGCGACCTCGGGCAGGAATCGTTTGGCGAGTTTGGCGAACGCGGCGGCGTCGCCGGTCGCGAGGAACCGGTGGTTCGCCACGTGGCCCTCCTCGGCGAGGAGGTCGTGTGCCGTCAGGGTGCGGTACAGGTCCTTGGCGGTCTCCTCCGCGGAGGAGACCAGCGTGACGTCCTCGCCCATGACGTAAGAGATCACGCCGGTGAGGAGGGGGTAGTGGGTGCACCCGAGGACGAGGGTGTCCACACCCGCGTCCCGCACCGGCTCGAGGTACTCCCGGGCGACCTGCAGGATCTCGGGGCCGGCAGTGATGCCGCGCTCGACGTAGTCCACGAACAGTGGGCACGCCTGCATGGTGAGCGTGAGGTGGGGCGCGGCCGCGAAGGCGTCCCGGTACGCGCCGGAGGTGATCGTGGCCTCCGTCCCGATCACGCCCACCTTCCTGTTCCGCGTGGCGGCGACCGCCCGGCGGACTGCCGGCTGGATCACCTCGACGACGGGGACGCGGGCGTCGACGGCGTACCGTTCGCGGGCGTCGCGCAGCGTGGCGGCGGAGGCGGAGTTGCAGGCGATGACCAGCGCCTTCACGCCGGAGATGACGAGGTCGTCCATCACGCCCATCGCCAGTTCCCGCACCCGTGCGATGGGCTTGGGGCCGTACGGGGAGTTCGCCGTGTCCCCGATGTAGGTGATGGACTCCCCCGGCAGCTGGTCGATGATCGCCCGCGCCACCGTCAGCCCACCGACCCCTGAGTCGAAGACCCCGATCGGCGCGTTGTTCACGGGTTAGAGCTTAGTTCGCCGGACCCGGCGCGGTCACCGCCCGCAGCAGTGACTCCTGCCACCACGTGATCCCGGAGTACAGCGACGCCATGGCCATCCGCATCTCGTCGTCGTGGCTCGCCGCCGGGGACTCGTCCTGCGTGGCCGCCACCGCGAGGTCGTAGACCTGCCGCGAGTCGTCGTCGTTCTCGATCCCGAGCCTCGCCGCGAGGACCAGGCGGATGTCGGTCAGTGCCGCGAGCCACTGGGCCTCCTCGCCACTCCGAACGGTCACAGCTGCCGCACCGTGCGCGAGCGCGTCCCTCACGAGGTCCAAGTTGGCCACCTTCGACCGCCGCAGGTCCTCCACCGTCAGCGAACGCATCTCGTCCGCGAGCGCCGGGTCCGAGACGGACATCGGGGGGAAGAGCCTGCTGAGCGCGGGGTCCACGAGTTCGTGCTCGTCATGGGTGGCGTCGCGCGAGTCGGAGGGCTCGAAGTCGAGGTGCGCGATCGGGTCGTCGGTGCCGTCCGGCGGCTCGCCGGCCCGGTCCTCGTCGTCGTGCTCCTCGTCGATCAACGCCGCGATGTCGCCGACGAGGCGCAGGAGGATGCCACGCTCCATGTCGTCGAGTCGTGAGGTGTAGCCCTGCGGCGTCGCAACGAACCCGAACATCACTCGCCGTCGTTCTCCAGGGTCGCCCACAGCCCGTAGCTGTGCATCGCCGCGACGTCACTCTCCATGGGCTCCCGTCCGCCCTCGTTGACGACCGCTCGCCCCTCATTGTGGACCTGCAGCATGAGCGCGTTCGCGCGCTCATGCGGGTAGCCGAAGTGAGTCTCGAAGACGTACGTCACGTAGCTCATCAGGTTGACCGGGTCGTCCCAGACGACCGCGCGCCACGCTCGTTCCGAGGTGGCCTGCAGTTCCTGGTCCTGCCGGGGTAGCGAGCTCATCGTGACGTCATTGTTTCACCGCGGGTCGCGAGGGCGGCGTGAAACGGGAGTGCCGGCGGTACCGTTCTGGACATGCGATGCGAGTCCACGGCGTTCCTCACCGACATGTATGAGCTGACCATGATCGACGCCGCCCTCGAGTCGGGCCACGCGTCGCGTCGGTCCGTCTTCGAGGTGTTCAACCGGCGCCTCCCGGGCGCCCGCCGCTACGGCGTGATGGCGGGGACGGCCCGCCTGCTCGACGCCGTCGAGCGCTTCCGGTTCACCGACGCCGAGTTGGGCTACCTGCGCGACATGGGCATCGTTCGGCCGCGGACGGTGGAGTTCCTCGGTGACCTGCGGTTCCGGGGCTCGATCATGGGCTATGCGGAGGGCGAGTGCTTCTTCCCGGGTTCACCCGTCCTCACGGTCGAGGGTGGGTTCGCCGAGGCCGTGGTGCTCGAGACCGTCATCCTCTCGATCCTCAACCACGACTGCGCCGTCGCGGCCGCCGCCTCCCGGATGACCACGGCCGCCCACGGCCGCCCCTGCCTCGACATGGGGGCGCGCCGCACGCACGAGGCGGCGGCAGTCGCGGCCGCCCGCGCCGCCGTCGTCGCCGGCTTCGTGGGGACGTCGGACCTCGAGGCCGCCCGGACCTACGGCATCCGTCCGATCGGCACCGCCGCGCACTCCTTCACCCTCCTGCACGACGACGAGGAGGCGGCCTTCGACGCCCAGGTTGCCGCACTCGGCCCCGGCACCACCTTATTGGTGGACACCTACGACGTGCCGCGCGGCGTCGAGCGGGCGGTCGCGGCCGCACGCCGGGCGGGCGGGGAACTCGGGGCCGTGCGCCTCGACTCCGGCGACCTCGTCGCGCAGGCGTTCACGGTGCGCCGGCAACTCGACGACCTCGGCGCCACCTCCACGCGCATCACCGTCACCTCGGACCTCGACGAGCACGCGATTGCCGCGCTCGGCGCCGCGCCGGTGGACGCCTATGGGGTGGGGACCAAGCTGGTGACGGGCTCCGGGCACCCCACGGCCGAGTTGGTCTACAAGCTCGTTGCGCGGGAGGGCGCGGACGGGTCACTGGAACCCGTGCACAAGGAGTCCACCTCGAAGAAGTCGGTCGGGGGCAGGAAGTTCGCTGGCCGCGTGCTGGAGGACGGACGCGCCGCCGAGGAGCTCGCGGTGGCCACCGACGACGCCGCCCTCGCGGCCGCGTACCTCGCTGCGCACAACGCCCGCCCGCTGCAGGTGGAGATGGTACGCGACGGCGTGGTGGACGAGTCACAGCGCGGCGTGGACGCATTGCGCGCTGCGACGGAGCGGCATATCGCCTCGCGCGCTGAGCTCCCGCACCCGGCGTGGCGCCTCTCGGAGGGGGATCCGGCGCTCACCACTCGTCACGTGGCGATCTGAGGCGCTACTTCTTGCCTTGGAGCGACTCGAGGATCTCCTTGCACGCCGGGCACACCGGGTACTTCGACGGGTCGCGGCGCGGGGTCCACACCTTGCCGCACAGGGCCACCACGGGCCGCCCGGAGACGGCCGAGGAGACGATTTTGTCCTTGCGGACATAGTGGGCGAAGCGGTCGCCCTCGCCGGAGTCCTCCGAGGTCTCCTCGCGCTCGAGAACGGACGTGGCACCCTGGGTCTCGGGCCCGCCGGGGGCGGTGGGCACCCCGGGTGCGTCCTGGGAGTCGGTGAATGGTGTCCTCATGACCACGAGTGTAGGCGGTCCGGGCGCACGAAGGGCGGCCGGCTGGTGCCGGCCGCCCTGGTGACGGTCCCCGGGAGGGCTACTTGGCGACTGCCTTCTTGAGTGCCGATCCGGCCGAGATCTTCACGCCGAAGCCCGCGGGAATCTTGATCTCCTCGCCGGTGCGGGGATTGCGACCCGTACGGGCCGCGCGCTCCACGCGCTCCACAGAGAGCAGGCCGGTGACCTTCACGGCCTCGCCCTTGCCGAGGGACTCGACGAGGATGTCTTGGAAGGCGGCCAGCGCGGCGTCGGCCTGGGACTTGGTCAGCGAGGCGCGCTCGGCCACTGCCGCCACGAGCTCAGTGCGGTTGATGGACATGGATGGTTCTCCTTGTTGGTCCACGATCAGCACCCGCCTTTCGGGTGCCGCTGCCACGACACTACGCACAGCCGGGCGAAAATGCCCGCTCCAAACGCCAATTTGAGCCGATTCTGCCGCCATTTGGCCTTCCGGGTGCCTTTCGGGCACCGATCCCGCCACAGGAACGGCCTAGGCTGGGTTCCGGTCGCAAACATCGAGGAGGCACACGTGGAACACCGGATCCTGGGACTCACGGGAGCTGAGGTGTCGGTCGTGGGACTCGGCACCTGGCAGCTGGGGGCGGATTGGGGCGACGTCAGCACGGATGACGCGCTCTCCCTCCTCGCCGAGGCCCAGGCGGGCGGGGTGACCTTCTTCGACACCGCGGACGTGTACGGTGACGGCCGCTCCGAGGCACTCATCGGGCGGTACCTGCGGACGACGCCGTCCCCCCGGCCCTTCGTCGCCACCAAGATGGGCCGGCGCGCGGTGCAGGTGCGGACAAGCTACTCGTGGGACAACTTCCGGATCTGGACCGACCGTTCGCGGGAGAACCTCGGGGTGGACACGCTCGACCTCGTGCAGCTCCACTGCCCACCATCCGACGTGATCGAGTCGGGCGAGGTCTACGACAACCTGGACCGCCTGGTCCAGGAGGGCAGGATCGCGCACTACGGGGTCAGCGTCGAGACCTGCGAGCAGGCGCTCGCGGCGATGGAGCGTCCCCACCTCGCCACCGTGCAGATCATCCTGAACGTGTTCCGCCGCAAGCCGCTGGACAAGGTGCTCCCGGCCGCCGCCGCGAAGGGCGTGGGGATCATCGCGCGGGTCCCGCTGGCGTCGGGCCTGCTGTCCGGCCGCTACACCGCCGAGACCACGTTCGCGCCCACGGACCACCGAAACTACAATCGCGACGGCGCGTCCTTCGACGTCGGTGAGACGTTCTCGGGCGTGGACTACGACGACGGCGTCCGGGCGGCCGCCGACTTCACGGCCCTGTGCCGCGAGCTGGGACCAGTGGGGGCTTCGCCGGCCCAGGTGGCGCTGCGCTGGATCATCGACCGTGGGGTCACGACGGTGATCCCGGGGGCACGCAACACCGATCAGGCCCGGTCGAACGCCGAAGCCGCGGCCCTGCCGCCGCTGGGCGACGAGCTGGACACGGCCCTTGCGGAGCTCTACGACCGCTGGTTCCGCGCCGCCGTCCACCACCGCTGGTAGGCCACGCGCCACATCAGGGCACCCGGTGGGTCCACTCCGGGGTGAGGAACTTGGTCTCCACCAACTCCGCCGCCCTGGCCAGTTCCTGCGCGGTGAAATCGGACCGCCGCGTCTCGTGCAGCCCCGCGAAGTGGTCGATGAAGGCGTCGATGATGTCCTCGCGCGCCATCCCGGTTTGCGAGCGCATGGGGTCGACCCGCTTGTTGGCGGACTTGGTGCCCTTGTCCGAGAGCTTCTCGCGGCCGATGCGAAGCACGTCGAGCATCTTGTCCGCGTCGATGTCGTAGGCCATGGTCACGTGGTGCAGCGTCACGCCACTGGCGAACCGCTTCTGGGCCGCGCCCCCGATCTTGCCCTTGTCCGAGGCGATGTCGTTGAGGGGCACGTAGGTCGCGTTCACCCCCACCGACTTCAGCGCTCCGAGCACCCAGTCATCCAGGAAGGAGTAGGAGCGCTCGAAGCTGAGGCCCTCGACCAGCGACGTGGGGACGATGAGGGAGTAGGTGATGCAGTTGCCCGCCTCCATGAACATCGCCCCGCCACCGGTGATGCGGCGCACGACCATCATGCCGTGCCGTCGCAGGCCGTCCTCGTCTATCTCGTTGCGGACGGACTGGAAGGAGCCGATCACCACGAGGGGGGCGTCCCACTCCCAGAAGACGAGCGTCGGGCCGCGCCGGCCCGCCGCCACCTCCCCCGAGAGCACCTCG
>Ga0209539_1000104_pt1 | contig 49551 bp, 70 predicted proteins | sample BarGraNGADG00312_2_FD_184499 | JGI IMG/M metagenome (GOLD analysis project Ga0209539, IMG submission 184499) | Arctic peat soil microbial communities from Barrow, Alaska - Barrow Graham LP Ref core NGADG0011-312 (SPAdes) (version 2) | ecosystem: Environmental > Terrestrial > Soil > Wetlands >...
CCTTGCTAACGTAACGTATGTATGCATGACATGCATGTGTGCTATGTGTATATGCTTATGCTTAGTCATGCAATAGTGCGCATATGCAGGGATAAAGCATGATGCTGTATGCATTCTGCTTATGTCACGCCTAAGATGCAAGCATAGGCACACCTTACGCTTAGCACTCTGCTCTACCCTTCTCCCTATACAGCATGAGCATGAGAACGGGCAGTAAGAAGGGGTGCCACACTAGCAAGTAGTGTGCACATGAGCCCTCTATATGCGCCCCTCTATGGAAGGCCTCTATATGCGGCCCCCCATATAAGCCTTTCTATATGAAGCCTTTCTAGGATATCCCTATATACGACTTCCTTTGTCTTGATTCCCCCATACTGCACTGTTCCCGTCCTGTATGCAGCAATTGGATAAGATTCTTTTTGTTCGAGCCTAGCGTGTATGAAGATTCTTGTTTTGCTATGGTATGATACACTGACATAGGGTAGACTACGTCTAGACCAAACAAACGGAGGAGGATAACGCCATGCGCGCGCCCAGATACCAGCACTCGACAAAAGTCAGCAAAGCTTACCTCGCGCGTATCGAAGCCGAGCGCCTCGCGTCCCTCACGCCAGAAGATCGCGCACGCCAGAACGAATGGGCAGAGCACCTCGCCACCCTCACGGCAGCCGGGCACAAGTTCGGCCCGCCGGAGGAGCCACGCGCCGGAGTCGGAGACGACTGGGCCGACGATCAGTGGCGGCAGATGACCAAACCCGTGGAGACCGACCACGCCGATCCCGACAACGACTGACCAAGCAAACGGAAACTGACGGAAGGGGATGCCATGAAGGCAACAGACCAACCCGACACCTTCTCAATTCGCACAACTGAGATTGTGGTCGAGGGCTACAAACTCCTCATTTGGGGGTATCGCGACGCTTCGGGGCTACTGTGGACGGGCACGGCTCAGGGTGCTACCGACGCAGCACGGCAGGCTGCCGCATTTGGCTACCATGAAGGCCGCTCTCTCACTCTTTACTCCTACTGACAAGACCCACCCAGCCAAGGGAGACGTGATGACCGCACAGCACAAGACCGATAAGGCCGAAAGGCTGGCCGCTTTTGCGGCAGCACTCGCCAAATGGCAAGCACTTGATTCGCGCTCAGAGCTAGGCTCCTCCATGCTGCGCTTCACTCGCCACAACAACACGCCAGTTCAACACAAGGAAACGCCATGACTCCCACCCCGTTCACCGATCAAGCACTTGAATACGTCGACAATATGGACTACATGACCAGCGATGAATTGACCTTGTGCTTCAAGCTATACGCCGACGCAGGGCGCGCCGATGCGAACGTAGCGCAGGCAGACGCAGAATTGGACTATGCCGAAGCATTCTTGGACGGGCGCGATGCCGTATCCCAAATACGTTCGATTATCCGCAACGCAAACGCCCGCAGGGCACACACCGAGCGCGCCAGCGACCTTACCTTTGAAGACTATGTCTATCCGCGTGGATGGCGTCCGGGAAGCCTCGGATGAAGACTTACATCGTAACCCTGTGGACAACGGCGGGCCACCAGATTCGTACCATCGTTTATGTGAACAAGGGGGGGAGCCCAGAAGCGCGAGCGAAGATGCTTCGCTCGGAGTACGCACTCCAGCCAAACAGAGTGAGAGTTGAGGAGCGATGAAGGCATCACAATATGTATACGGCAGGCACATACGAGACACCAACGCGGAAAGCTGCTGGAACGTTGCCACGTGTCACACCACTGGCGACGCAGCACTGATAGCAGCACTCCTCAACGATCACGCCGAAGCAACGGATGGACCCGTGCGGTATGGGACCACAACGAGCAAGCTGGCACCTTACAAGTACGAGGGGGGGGGCGTTCTGATCAACAGGAAGTATAGCGGATTTATCGGCAGGCTTTGAAGGCCCAAGCGATACCCGCAACACTCCCGCAGGAGCCCCGTAGGGCGGCGCGTAAAGCGCAAGCGGCGAGGTAGGCTCTACACACAACAGCCACGAGACAGGAGCGCACACCATGAAGCTCGACGCACGCACCTTCGAACAAGCCGCTCTCTGGGCCGCTTACTCGGCCCCCGGTGCCGACTGGCGCAAGCTGGACGCACGCAGCGAGCTAGGCGCATCAATGCAGCTCGCTACCGTGAGACTGCGTGACGCAATGCCGGCCGCAGTTCAGACCGTCGCCTACGTTGAGGTAGTTCAATGATCGCCACGCAGTACACGACTGACACGAGACAAAAGGAGCGGGAACGATGATGTACAAGAACCGCACGTGGTGTATCTACGACGCGTCAGAACTGACGCCCGAAGAACTGGCCGAGAAGCTAACGCAGCACACCTGGACGACCTGCACCGCGTTTCAGCGTGGCCCGGTGTTGTACCTGAACGACAGCACCAGCGAAGACGGCGCATTCGAGTGTGCCATGGTGGAGGTCTTCGTACAGCACTCTGATACGGAGGTCTCTGGCATACAGTTTGAAAGCGTAACCTTCGGCTGGATGACGGAATTGAAGGCCGCTTGTCTAATCCGCAGGTATGACGACGCCGACGAACGGGAGAAGCTCGCCGCAGACTTTGGGAGCAACGTAACGGCCAAACTGCACGCTCCGGGCAACTACTGCCCCGCGTGCGCATAACGGAGGTATGAACGATGAGCAAGCATACACCCGGACCGTGGACAGCCAGAGAAGCCTACGACAACGGCGAGCCCTGCGGCATGGTGATTGGGCCGATGGAGTATGACCTTGTGATGAGTCTTGAAGACGAGAACATCGCGAACGCCAAACTTATTGCTCTTGCTCCGGCCATGTTCGATGCGCTGCTCGCACTCCTGACGGCCCGCAAGGAGTCAACAGAAGCCTTCCGGCGGCGGAGCTACAAGCCAGACGTGCAGACTGTGTTTGATCTTGTCGAGCGCGAAGCGGGGGAGGAATAGACAGTGACTCTTGAGGAAGTAATCGCCCGCAGTCTGCCCGCGACCATAGAGTATCGAGGCACCCTCGCGGTCTTTACCATCGACTACCTGCCGGACAATTCACCTAGCGAACGGTTCCGCGCACGGAACGGGCCGCCCTTTGCGGGAATGGTATTCGGCCCCGGCGGAGAGCACACGCCGCAGGACGGCTGGCAGCTAAAGAACGCTTGACTACACCATGCGATGTGCTGTAGAATTGACTAACGCAAACGGAGGGAACGGGCATGAATCTGGGACCGGCATGTAAAGCGTATGACGCCATCCACCACCGCCAATATGTGAAGACGTTCTATGCAGACGCAGCCCTCGCTGAGAAGGATTGCATTATTGAGGAGCTGGGGGCTGAACTTGATGAAGCCCTGGCTAAGGCCGCCGTGGTCGCCGCCCAGGCGGCCCGATGAGGATCGCTCTCATCGAAGCCCATCCAACCATGTTCCCCAGCGAGGAGTACATCGGCAAGGGCAAGCAGGCCAGGCTCGACATCGCCATTGATGCGACTGCCGTAAAGGGCAAGGCGGAGATGCCGACACCGAGGCCCCAGCAGATGCCGGGGCAAATCGGAATGGCCGACAAAGAGTGAGGGCCGGGGGCGCAACCCCCCAGCCCTCTGTCCACCCAGCCAAGAGCAGACAGTTTGAGAGTCTACACCCAGCCAAGAGGAGACACAATGTTCAGGATTACCGTATACGCCGCCCTGCTGCTCGCCGCAGCCCTCGCGCTGCGCCAGCTTGACGGCAGCCTCCCGCAAGTCATCCCCCTCGCTTTCGCGCTAGTTGTCGTGCCGCTAGTGGCGCTTCACCTTCTCCTGAAGGACGTGACCTCGTGACTGCCACCGCCACACCCACAGCCACCTACTGCCCCAACTGCGCAGCTAACGCCGATCAGTCCCGGCACTCAGACCAGAGAGGAGATTGGGGAGCCGCAGACGATGTAGTTATCTGCAACAACTGCAACACCACTTACGGACACGCTGTCACCGTAGGCTATTTTATCGAGGAATACGAGGCGACGCCATGAGCGCCGTAGAGGAGTACCGGGAGTCAGGCGAGTGCATCTATCACGACATGGAGGCAACTGTGAGCACCACATATATCAACAGGGAAGAGGCCGGAGTTTCGGTGCGCCCTTCCAACCTCGACGAGGTACACGTAAGCGTCACGACGAGCAGCACGCATGTCCTTTCATATGGTAAGGCCATGCGCATGTACTTTGACATCGACTCAGGAGACGCGCTAGATGATCTCATTGCGGTGCTGATCGAGGCTCGTGGCGTCGTGGCCATTGAGGCTAATCGGCGGTGGACCGAAGAGATCAAGGAAGACGCTGATAGCGAGTTGGTCGGCAATCCGAAAGAAGAGGCGGCGTGATGACCTATGAGGAGTATCTCGACGAGAAGGCGTGGAACCTTTTTCAAGAGCACATGCACGCCTTAGAGGTCGAGGAGGCCGAGAAGGATCGCATCATAGACGAGGCCCTACTTGAGGAGGAATGTCCGACCTGCTTCGGTCACGGAGGCTGCGCCGATTGCATGAACGAGGACTCTTCCGACGATTGCGCTGTGCCGATATGTTGACGTGTAGACAGTGCAAAGATCGGGTCTGCCCCGACATGGGGAGCGGCGGGCCGGGCTGTGAGGACTTCACCAGCGAGGCCATCGAGGAGGAGCCCACGGAGTGGCAGCCCACGCTTGAGGACTACGGGGAGCTTGAGGCTCGTTACGAGGACATCACAGAGGACCTAGGCCGTGCGAATGCACGTATCGCGGGATTTGAGAACGCCATAGCCGAGCTGGTGCGATGGGCACAGGACGAGCGGCCATGATTTGGCTCTATATCGCCATCCTCATAATCGGCTGGCGAATCTTCGTCGGCCGCTACAACTGAAACACCCAGCCAGGGGAGCGAACCATGGAAACGATGTATAAAAATGCACCACCAATCGAAGAGACCGAACCGGAATTCTGTAAGCGCAAGATGCAGGACCGGGGTGTCTTCATCGGCGAGCAGAAGGCCACGATCCTTAAGCTGAGGCGCGCTCTTGGAGCCATCGAAGAGATATTGGATGAGGTGCTCGCGTGAAAGACCCGCTCACCAGCACGCGCACCACGACCGGCCGAGGCGGCGGTACCTATGGGTCGCCCACCGGCACGGCGAAAGCACGCGGCGGCGCACACGTCCTGTATGTGCCCATCGAGCGCCGCTGTGGGTGTGGGAACCTCCTCAGCGGTTACAATCTTGAGACGAGCTGCGAGCTGTGCCTGAAGAGGCAGAGGCGGGCCGAGGCGAGCCCCAGGCCCAAGGGTGGGTCTATCGTGCCCGAGGTGAGGGAGCGCCTACTGTCCCACCCCGACTTCACCGACTACTACGGATACTATGGGAGCCAGGGCTGGTCGGAGAAGAAGGTAAGCTGTGCCATGAGCGCCGCTAAGCGGTATTTCGGCCGAAGAGGCGTGATGCTGGTTTCCAAGCGTGGCTCAGGTTACAAACTACAGGGAGAGACGCCGTGAGCGACGCAGTACACGCATGGGAGAACAGCCACGTCGAGGTCTACTCAGATGAGCTTGTTGCGCTGGGAAACGCCATGGAGGACGAGCTTGTAGCCCGCATCGCCGCGCTGGAGGCCAAGCTGACGTGGGCAATGGGGCTCAATGCCTGTATCGAGCATGCTCGTGCAGAACGGGCCGAGGCCGAGCTGGCCGCGCTGCGGGAGATGCTGACACATACCTGCGGGAACTGTCGCAAGTGGACCACCAACCTCTGCGCCGTGGCGTGGAAGGATGGTGACGAATCTTGGGTTGGAGCAGGCGACCACGACGACTATTGCCCTTATTGGCAGCCACGCAAGGAGTGAGCGAACGCAACGCTACTTGACACCTGAGTACCACTAGGATTACACTGCACGAGACAGAGGGCGATCAAGGAGGTGATGTAATGCCGAGGCCGAGAGTTACCGTAGATGATGTCCCCGGAGAACTCTACGTGAATGGGAGACAGGTTTGCCTTAAGTTCAAAATCAGTCCCCAATATCTAGGGACCCTAAAGCACATGGAGGGCTTCCCTTACCTGACGATTCCCGGCGGGGAGGCACGCTATCTCATTTCTGAACTAAGGGAGTGGATGAGTACCCGGGGCGAAGAAGACAAAGAGCGTAAGCGACCGGCGCAAGTGGCCCGAGCTGAAGCTGCGCGCGACGCCATCGGTAAGAACGGAAAAGAATAGGAGGGGAGATGTGCCAAGCGATTCAACTGATTCAACTGCCGCCTGTATGCACTGTGGGACTGAGCTTGACCTGATGCCAGTGGTCACGTTCGAGGGGTACGTCTGTGGGGGTTGTAAGACGGATGTAACGCTAAGACTGCCCGATGCGGTGCTGACAGTCACACTCGCAGCCTGACGAATCGAGGGGCTGGGGGATCGCTCTCCCAGCCCCTTTCTCTGCCCCAATACCTACTCCAAGCCACCAGTACCCTATGGAGCCCTCAAGTCGCCGCCTTGGTGCTCGAAACAGCCCCTTTTGCGGCTCCTGTGGGCCCAGAAGTGGGTCCTCGTCCGGTACGGAAGAGGTAGAGGTAACAAGTGGTGGCCGAACACGCTTTTACCTCTTCATACGGTCGATTCTTCTTCTCAACGCTGCCATCACTGAGCCGCCAGTCAAACTCGTGCCCGCCCTGACAGCTCCAGCAGAAGTGCCGGATCGCTTGTCCCCGCGTGAGGCGCTTTCCCGTCAGGTTCCCGTAACCAGATGACACGGTGTCGAAGTCTTCGACCACATAGCCAGTGGTGACTCTCACCTTAGGCTTGCGTGTGCGTGTTGCCAATGGTATTCAGCTCCTTCCAGGGCGATACCGGGTTCTTGGTCCATCAGCTCCAGCATCCACGACAGTTTCTCAATCTGTCTTGCAAGAGAAGCAATCCTACTTTGGTAGTTAGCGGTATTCCGTGGCGCTCTGACTTTCGGCCAGAGAGTGGGCGGAGTACCCCCGTGTGTGAGTGCATCCATTCCTAACTCCCAATCTTGAGGCGACTTTGGAGGCCGCTGGTTATGCGATGCAGGGAGGACTCCTCTGACCGCAGGAGCTTCATCTCAAATTCTAGATCGCCGATTTCCTCCTCATCTTCCGCCGCCATAATCCTGAAGCGCAGGTTGCGCTTCTCAAGGTAGAGTTGGGTCAGTTCACCGATGGCCCACCCCAGAGCCTTGTCTGACTGATCTATGGACGCCGCCGCACTGTCCTCTGGCGTAAGATAGGCGCTAAGTCCCTCATTCATCGAATAGGCTCCTGATGTAGTCGTGGTACGAGGCTCCTGCCGTAGCAAGTTGACCCAGCACCCGGTGGTCGCCCTCGTGGGCGAGGTCGTGGTCCCTCCTGCACAGGGGCACCATCTCTAGCAAGCCATCCCCGGCACCCTTGCCCTTGCGCACTGGAAAGTGATGAGGATCACCAGACGGCCCGCCGCAGATGAGGCATGGCTGCCTCCGGGTCCAGTTCCGGTTAGCCCTATCCTGCGAGGTCAACAACGACCTCCTGCTTGTCGAGCAGGCGTAAATGGTGCTCCCAGGTACGCTGAGCGTTTTGCCACGCACGAGATTTTGAGACTGGCGGAAAGGCTAGGCTCGGTGGATGGTGTCACGGAAAGTGTCACGGCTTCTTCCAGCGGGACGGGGCGAAGTGGCATCGCTCTTGTGCCGGACGACCCATGCATCCGTTGGGCCTACCTTGCACGTTGTCCCACCACACCGCGCAGTTCCCGCAGCACTCCAGCCTCTCGTTCTCGACGCTGAGTTCGTTGTACTTGCTGCTGAGATTCCTCATCGCTTGGCGAAGTTCATCGACCTCGTCCGTATCATTCTCAGCCACGCATATGGCGCAGTCTTCCTCGTGCCACTCTCCATGTGGGCAGCTCATATCAAGCCCTTCTCTCCTAGTTTCCATTGCAGTCTTGCGATCTCGGCCTCTAGCTCGTCAACCTGCCGCTCTAGCTCAGCGACGCGGGCAAGGGCACGTCGATACGGCGAATCAACAGGAGCGTCGTCATAACTACCCATCATCATCCTCGCTCTCTGAGTGGAACACTACGATTGCGCTTGGGAACGGCGCTCTATCCGACTTGCCTTCCTGCTCGAAGTACACCCGGCCTCGGAGGAATGTGATCTCGCCCTTCATGCAATAGTCGTGCCACCACGCGGTATCGGTGCGGGACGGAAGAAGGCATACGACCATCGCGCCCCTCTCGGCCGACTCATACGCCTTCCGGACCCACTTGATGATCTGGCGACCGTAGGGAGGATTCATGAACACGCGCCCAGTCCATACCTGCGACAGGCCGTCCTCGAAATACGTGTAGTAGGTGGCGCACTTCGCGTTGTCATGCGTAGCGCAGGGGTCAAGCGTGAACGGGCCGTACTTCGCGTCCAGGTCGTCGAATAGGTCCTGCGGAGTGGCCCACTCCGGGGTCGTGCTCGTCATCATGCCCGGGTTAATGCTCACTCCCCCACCCCCAGCGCCGCCGCGATCTCCCGCGCCGCCTGCCCACTCTTCACCATCTCGCCAGTGAATCTGAGGACGGTCCAGCCCATGAGCGCGGCGAGGTTGTACTTAGTGCAGTCCAGAGCGAATCCGGCGGGCCTCTGGTGGCGACCGCGGATGTACTGGCCGCCCTCGACCTCGACGGCGAGCATGTGATCGGGATAGGCCATGTCGAATCTGAAGCGGCGGATGTGGTGGAATCGGTACTCCCGCTCCGGCACCGGCAGGCCAAGTTTAGCGAGGTCTGCTAATAGCAGATCCTCTAGCGCCGTGCTCTTGGCCTTGCGGATGAGCGCGGCCGCCTGGGTCACGGTGACGGCGCTCACGTCTCGCTCCCTTCCTCGGCGCGGGCGGTCCATTGGTTGCAGCAGAAGTCGGGATGAACGCATCCCCACGTCCGGTACGGCTCGCATGCCCTCCCCTGGCATACGCATTCCTTACAGCGACGGTTATCCCGCTCCGCCAGCTCGGCCTCGGCCTGCTCGGCGCGGTCCTTATAGTGGCACATATCCGTATAGCAGGCGTCGAAGTAGCCAATCCACTCCTCGTTCTCCGCCTCCAGTTCGGCAATGCGCCTGTCCTTCAGGGCAGCCTCCTGCCGAAACCTGCGACTCTCTGAATGTGGCTCGTTGTATCCAGGTCCGCTCATGGCACTCTCCTCTACCTTCGTAGTCACTCTTCGAAGCGGCAATATTTTGGGACCCAGGGCAATGAGACGATGCCAACGCGTCCGTGCCTGTTCTTAGCGACGTGAATATCCACTGACTTGCTTCCGCCGAAGTCATCCTTGTTGGGCTGAGACAACAGCCAAACTTGGTCGGCGTCCTGTTCGAGCGAGCCCGACTCACGGAGCTGGCTGAGCTTTGGCTTGCCGTCACCCAAGGGGGACTCACTCTCCCGGTTGAGCTGGCTCAGTGCCAATACGGGGCAGTGCAGCTCGCGAGCGAGAGCCTTCAGCTCTCTGGAGAAAGAAGACACCTCAAGGTAGCGACTCTCCGGCCTGCCCCCGTGAGTGAGGAGCTGGAGGTAGTCCACCACGATCAGCTTGACCTGCTTGCGGGCCGCTAGCTGCCGGGCGCGACTCTTGAGTGACAGGAGGGTAAGCGAGGGGTTGTCGATGACCTCCATGTCCAGCGCCGTGACCGCATCGTGGCCCTGCATGAGCCGAGAGAGCTGCTCCGGCCCGAGGTTGCGAGAGCGCACGCTGGTAAGGCCAACGTTGGCGATGCTGCATAGCATCCTCTCGGTTAGCTCCGCCTTGCTCATCTCCAGGCTGAAGAAGGCCACGGTGCCGTTAGCTGCAACGTTGCGGGCGATGTTCAGAGCAAGAGAAGTCTTGCCAATGCCGGGCCTGGCCCCGATGATGATAAGGTTGCCGTTATACATACCGGTGGTCTGGCCATCGAGGGTCTTGAAACCAGTGCTCACGGTGTCGGGGGGCTTGCCCTCAAGGCACTCGTCTAAGATTTCCGAGGCCACGCTCTTTAGCGACTGCGTGTCGCTTGCCACGTTGGGGCGCAGCTTGTAGACTAGGGCCTCGGCCGCGTCCAGAAGGGTGTTGGGCTGCTCGGTGTGCCCGTGGCCCATCTCAACGATCTCGTACCCCGCCTTTATGAGGGCGCGCTGGGTGGAGGTCGTCTTGATGATGTTGGCGTACTGGGTGGCGTTGGTCGCCGATGGTACATAGTCTGCCAGCGTGTGAATGTACTCACTCTGGGCGGGGAGCCGGGCACTGATGGTGACTGTATCCACGCCCTCAGTGTTGCTTACCCAGGCACCAAGGATGGAGGTGAAGATTTCCCTGTTGGTGATCTTGTAAAAGTCCTCCGCTTCCACCAGGTCGCTTACCGCACCTATGGCTGCGGGATTGACTAGCATGGCCCCCAAGATTGCCTGCTCTGCTCCAAGATCGAAGGGCGGGAGCTGGGTCGTGGGGGTCAAGCCTCGCCCCTATCGGCCCAGCGGTTGCAGGCATACCCAAGATCGTTCCAGCGAGCATCGTGCCTACAGGAACATGCCGGATGCGACGTGTCCGCGTAGGCGACCGCCCCCTTGCTGACGCAGTTCTCGCACCGTCGCTCCCGCAGGGCTGCCAGCTCGGCCTCCAACCCCTCGACGCGATGCAGCAATTCCCACCGCATGGCGTCCGCGAGGCCGTGCAGCTCTCCGAGCGTCGTGCAGTCGTGGTGCTGTGAGTTGTAGACGTGTAGGCGTGAGTGAGTCACGATTCCCTCTCTATGTCGCAGCACTCGTAGGTGCCGTTGGGTTGCTTGCTGACGAGGACGTGCGTGGCTCCGTCTGCCATGAGGTCAAGTACGGCCACGCCGGTGGCAACGCATGCGTCAGAGAGGCCGGTGATATCGCTCACGATACGCCCAGTGGGTGCAGCATCCCCTCGGCGTTCTTCTCTCCCCACCGAGCCAGCTTCTCCACGTCGGCAGCCTTCTTCGCTTCCCAGCCGAAGACCTTGTCGAACTCGGCCCATGTGCTCTTGCTCATGTCGGGCTTGCAAGTGCCCGCATAGTTGCAATATCCACACTGCCAGTCGGGCTCGCAGCTTACGGACTTTCCGTAGCTACGGAGCTGCAAAACTTTGTCGAGCTGCGGGGGCAGGCACTCATCGGTACGGCCCATAAATGCCCCCTTGACGCGGGTCCGCGCTGCGTCCAACTCATCCATAAGCGAAACAGTCTCGGCCTCAACGTGGGGCACCTCGCACTCATTGGGCTCACCGGACCCGTCACGACTCACGTACCAGAGCAGTGGTGAGGCATCCAACCCGTACTCCTTCACCAGCTCCCAGTGGTAGGAGGATGCCTGGTGGACGTGGGGCACCTTGGGCAGTGTGTAGTTGCTGGCATTGCCCCGGTGCGTCTTCACCTCAATGATGCGGTAGTGACCGTCCAGTTCCACGATAAGGTCGGTACGCCCACCCCAGTTCTGACGTTCCGCAAAGGGCACCGGAGTCTGGTGGGAGATGAGATCGCCTTTCCACATGAAGGCAGCGGTGAGCACGGCCTCGATATACTCAGCTACGTCGTACATGCGCTGATCGTTACGCTGCTTTTCGGGGGACTCGTAGTCCTTCGTGGTGGAGAGCAGGCGGTAACAGACCTGACGGGGGCACTTGCCGACATCTGTCGCATATAGACGGAAAGGGTCACGTTCTTTATCAACCTTGGGCTCAAGGAACACGTCGGTGAAACACTTCTGAGCCGAGGAGTCTCCACCCTGTCGGGCCTGAAGAAACTCGTCATAAATATCCGCTAGCTTTGTCATGCTGACACCCAGTACTTTCGATGTACGATTTCACTAACGTGCCCTTGGGATATCCCAAACCGAGCACCGACAACTCGCTGAAGTAGCCCTGATGCCACAAGCTCACGGATAGCGCGAACGTTTTCGATGGAGAGACGCGCTGTCCCACCGCGACCCTTCTCCTCCCTGTCTCTCACATTATCAGCCTGAGTCCCAAGGAATAGATGGGACGGTTTCACGCATGTGGGATTATCGCAGCGGTGGAGGACACACATGCCGCTTGTGTCGCCGACAAACAACGCATAGGACACCCGGTGCGCAGCAGCATAAGCTCCGTCGACCCAGAGGCTACCGTACCTACCGCCAGCTAGGCCCGCGGTCCACTCCCAACAGTCGTCTCCCACAAGAATCTTGTCGGAGAACCTCTCAAGTAGCGTCATCGCTTCTCCCTATGCGCACGGTAGTGCTGTGCGTGCGCAGCCTCGTGCATCGACTTGTACTTGGCCACCAGTAGGGCGAGGGCCAGGATGGCATCGTGGGCATCATCAGTAATTTCCCAGTACTGTTTGTCGCTGAACTCGTAGTCAATTGCCAAGTACGCGTCGAGTGCCTCGCACTTCACGCCCGCCGCCTTGAGGATGCCACTCAGGTCGGTGCTCATCGCTCCACCATCCACTGCCGCAATTTTTGGAGACCCTTCACCACGAGCACCACGACCACCACGATGAGAGCGGCTGCAATCACTACCCCGGCTACGGCCTCGACGATAAGAAGGAGATCAATCATTTCTTGCCCCACTTTCCTTTGCGCTTCTTCTTGGTCTTTGGGAATGCTAGCGAATCGTCGGTGTAGTCCATAGCAGTTCCCTCCTTAATCTCCTTGGGGAACTTCTCCGGCAGCTTCTCGGGTATCTTCTTCATCAGAATGGAAACTCTGAGTCCTCGTCGGCCGAGGGTGCGGGCGTATCCGCAAGGCTTGTCACAGGAGCTTGGCCGAGAGGGCTTCCATTGTCTGCTTCAAGACCTGCCTGAAAGCTCGCATCGGGAGCCTGATCGGCCCACGCGAGCACCTTGTCGCACTCAGCGAGGAAGTCTTCGATGGTCGAGAAGGTACCGCCCGAACGCAGTGTAGCAACCGCAAGGGCCACTTCCTGCCGCTGAATCTGCACGGGCGTCCTGAACTGACCGTCCTTGCTGAAGCCACTGCTACCGCCGGTGCTGCTACCAGTGCTGCTACCCGTGCTGCCGCCGCCACCACCGCCCGTGTACTTCTCTTTGGCGGGGAAGGTGTCAACCTCGCCGGGCTGAGCAGGCACGGCATCGTTGATGAACTTCAACATGGTTCCGGCGTATTTCGTGGACTCAACCACGTCGTAGCTTATCTTGATGCGAGCGCCGATGGTCATAATGGCGGCGCAGTTGACCTGACCCTGCTTGGCGTTGTAGCGCCACGGCGTCTGACTCTTGCAAGTAAGTATCACCTTGGTCGGAGGGTTCCCGCCCTGCGTGATCTGCACGTTCTCAACGCTAATGACCGCTATCGCATTCTTGACGGGCTGAAAGTCCATCTACGCTCCTTGGCTGGGGTTGGGAAAGCCCGCCGTAGCGGGCCTTCCGTTAGTCTTCAATAACAGAGTATCACACAATTCAGCGTTTGTTACCCTCCGCTTTCAGTAAGTCGACTTTGCGATGGCGGCGCGGAAACTGATGCCGGTCAGGACGCCGACGACCAGGGTGATGATCTGCACGTACACACTGTCCACAGAGACTACGCCGGCCGATGCCAGCACGCCGATGATGCCGAGGACGATGGTGCCGATTACGGATTTCTTGCCGTCCAAAAATGCGATGATTTCATTCATGTGAACCTCCCTTCTCTGTTTCATTGTTCCGTTCATCCCACCAAGCGGGGTTAGAGACCAGCACCCCGTACAGAGCAACCTCCAGCGCCATGATCGTGTCGTGCTTGAGTTCCAGATACATAGATGCGTTGATGGCCTCAATAACCTCATGCAGAAGTACGGACGCCTGAGTTTCCGGGTGCTGGTCACCGTCGATAGTGATGTCTTGGCGACAGTTGCAGCAGGCCCCCGTGGCATCGTCGCCCATGGGCTGGACGGTAACGCTATAGGTGCGGTCACATATCTTGAGGGTGGGAGGGATTGTGCTCATCGCTCCACCCTCATCTCGTCGATGTGGGGGAACCACCAATACATAACTTCCAGGTTCGTCTCCACGTCATCGCGAAGCTCAGACCACAGCGACCACACCCGGACCCCGCCATCCTTGCGACGCAGCTTCACCACGTCGTCGTCACTGCCGAGCACCTCGTTGCCGTCACGGAATATTTGTACGTTCCGCGTTCCAAACAGGCGGCGGCGAATGCGGGCTTCAAGGATCGTCATTGGGCGCTTCCCTCCTCCACCAGTAAGACGAAGTCATACGTGCAGCCGCCCCACGCCAGCGTGGGCAGCCCACTAGCCCCACAAGTGCCCTGCGGGCCATCCTTCTGCTTGTAATGAGTGCAATTACAACACCGGCAAACATCTGCCATCTACAGCCGTCCTTCCGCGCCCTTAAGCATTTACGAGTGTGGGATGTGTGCTCTCGGATTTGCGCGAGCGACTCCACGCATCGCACTCGTTGCACTGCCATCTCTGGTAGGTGCAGGTTGCCGTGTGGGAGAAGCCCCTGCGCTGTAGGGATGTAGAGCTGCACCGTGGGCAGACATCCTCCACCGAGGATAGGCTCCCGAGGTTGGGATGAGAGACAATGAAGGGACGCAGCTCATCGTAGAGGTTGGACAACAGCACCACGTCTTGGTTGCAATACTTCTTCATCTTTTTCCACGCACCCATGTCGCCGTCTACGCAGTCGCGCCAGAGCTTGCCGTGTGTATCCTTTGGCTTGCTGCCAAGTGCGAGCTTCTCGCAGAGGTCGTTCAGGGAGTTGGACGCCATCCTGAAGTAGCGACGAGCAGCCAGGAGAGTGTCCACGCTCTTGTATGGAGAGGGCGGGCCAAGGTGATGGAAAAGGAACCTTGCAGTGGCTATGCGGTTGTCAAACTTGTTAGCGTTGTGTGCCACCACGATGTCCGCCTTGTTCATAAGCTCCCATAGCTTCTTGACTACCATGTAATCACTGTGGGGATCGTCCTCGTACTGGTCCCAGGAGTCGGGCTGGGCCACGTTGTGGACCTTCTTCTCGCCGTACCACTTATACGAGAAGCACATGATGTAGCTGTCTCTCTCCACGGATATAATGTTGGTATCCCAGATTTTATATGTCCATCCTAAAATCGGGGTCACTTCGAGGTCGTACATTAGGATTCGGGGCGTGCCCGTCATGCGTTCCCTTTCCCGGGAAAGACTTTCTCCGGCCTCGGAACGCAGCACGCGGGGACCTGATGCTCGCTGAACATCATTTTTTCAAAAGGACACTGTTCACCGTAGGTCTCACGATACTTGCGCATAGCTAAGACGATAAAGACGCATCGGTGGTGGTCGGCGCAATATTGTTCACAGACGTTCAAGCTCACGAGGTGATCGTGTTGAAATGATAGTACTTGCCTGGGCAAGCTGTGCTGTTGCCCGACATGTTGCGGTGCTGCCAGTCGGGCCGCCCGTACTTCTTGTGCAGGTAGTTGTGGACTGCCTGCGCGGCCTTGAGCTGCACGGTCGGCATGTCGTCGTGGGCCTCGTAGTTGCCCTCCAGGCAGACGCCGATGCAGTCGTTGTGGCCGAGGCAGTGAGCACCCATGGTGTTCTCGGGGCGGCCGGCGTCGACCTCGCCGTTGCGGCGAATGTAAAGGTGATAAGCGATGCCGCGATCACCGATGTTAAGGTGAACCTGGTGGATTTGCTGGGCGGAGCCCAAGCCTGCGGCGTGATGCCAGACGATGCCAGGAGGACTGCCACGCCGCGCGACCGGCGCACCGTTCCACTTGTAGTGCGGATAGATGATGTGAAGTTTCGGCACGAGGTTCGGGAACAGTGCCGCGACGAGCTGGTCTGTCTTGCGCGCCGACTGCGTGATCTTCTTGCCGTGCTCTCGCATGTGGCCCGAGACGCGCCATGCGAGGGTCGCCTTGCCTATCCCCCACAGGGAGTTCTTGGTGCTGGGATTGCCAGTGTCGAGCTTGTGGACCAGGGCATACGACAGCATCTTCTGCGTGGTCGAGATATTCGATGGCATACATTACCTCCGGCTAGATTTTCATAGTCGTTCCGTAGACTTAGTATACCACGTCTCAGCAAAAAGCCTACCCTCCGCGCCGGAGGGAAGGCCCCCTGTTCTGCTCTTGCTCTTATGCTAAAGTTGTCTTAACAGAACGACTGCGATGACGACGACGACAAGCACTATCAAGATGGTCTCAAGGTTCATGTGCACCTCCTACAGACTGGAGATAAGCTTTTCCAGGGCCGTCACGGCTGCCTTGAACGCAGCGAGAATGGCCTGCAGCGCGGCCTTCAGCCCGGTCGGGGTCGGCGTAGGCGCCGGAGTGGGCGGGATAGGAGCGGCCTGCACGACGGCCCACGCCTCGAAGTCGCCGTTCCGCAGCTTGGCGAACTGGGCGGCGGTCATGTAGAAGTGACCGTGGTCGGCCCACTCGCCCCACGAGTTGACGAAGTCCTGCCCGCCCACGTCGCCGTTGCCGTAGAAACAGTGGCCGCCGAGAATGGTGCCCGCGACCGTGACGAAGCCGGTAGAGCTGGGCGAGTCCATGCCGGAGAACCAGTCGGCGCCGATGACGATAGGGCCGTGCTTCTCCTGCCAGTCCTTGATCTGCGCAGAGGACGTGAGCAGCGAGTAGGCCGTGATGTAGCCGGCATTCTTCGCCGCCTTCAGGCCCTCGCGAACTTCGGCGCCGCCGTCGGGCAGGTCTCCGTGTCCGGCGATCTTCTCGAAGAACGGCAGGATGTCGGCGCTAGTGAAGCCGGGATCGGTGTGGGTCTCGTCGTCGCAGTCAAGCGCGCCCAGCGTGCCTGCTGCCACGCATGTGCCGTTGTCCCCCTGGTCGAGGATGCGCGGCACGGACCACTTGAGGGGTACGGCCACGCCTTCGGCGATGAGTTGTGCCAAGCGGAAGACGGGCCAGTCGCGCTCATCTTTGACGAACGGTTTGCGGCCGAGGCCGTGGGCGGCGGTCATGGGCACCTCACCTCCCCTTAATTAGAAAGCGACTGAGCAGCCGATAGAGATAGACGGTGTGCGCGAGGACCAGGCCGAAGAACGGCAGGATAGCGCCATAGTCGAGGATGCAGGGTGCGAATGGCAACACTATGCGGTAAACCGTGAGGTACGCCATGGCCAGCGCCATGAGCAGGAACGCGGGGGAACGCACAATCCGGTAGAGCCGCATCTGATACCAGCACGACACGAGGGCGATAGCAGCGATGATGATGTTCAGGGTCAGTGGTTCCACTTAGATTCCTCCATTTGTGAATGGCTTCCGCTCAAGAGCTTCGATCTGCCCTACTACCCGACCGAGCAGAAGCGCGCCAACGATCTGCAAGTTCTTATTGTCTCCGGCATCTGCCTCGGCCAGCATCTGCTCCAGCTCGTCGCGCAGCTCGCGCAGGTCAGACTCGGGGATGCTTCCCTTCGCGCCGAGCCACTCGTCCATGAGCCGGTCTCTGTTTTTATGTACGGGTGAATGAATGATTCCTCCTAGGTGCGGGCCCAAGACGCGCCAGAACACGTCGTCGGCGGCGTTCAGTTTCACCAGATCGGCCTGCATCTTCGGCAGACAGTCGACGGCCTTGGCTAGACCGACGCACGCGGACTGGACGGTCACAATGTCCTCCCTAACTTTGATCACGAATTTGAAATAGGTGAAGACCAGCCCCAGTACTGCCACGGCGACGGAGACAAAAGGGAGGAGGGTCTCGTAGGTCTCGGTCATCCCTGCTCACGAACAACGATCTTACAAATTCCGCTCGGACCCTCCGAAGGGGAGATGGGCGCAGGCGTGAACTCCACCGACTCGATTGCTCCTTGGTAAACTCCGGCGAACCTATCCTCAAATGAGGCCCGCTCGTTGGCGGTGGCGTAGAGGAACTTCAGAGCTGCCAGTGGGTTCTCGTTCCACCTACCGGCTTCCGCTCCGCTCCTGCAATCGAGGGAGTAGGTGTGCTTCTTATTCTTGACGAAGTTCCAGACGACGTTGACGCCCTTGACCACGGGAGAGATGCTCTTTGTGTAGTCCGGGGTCATCCCGAGGGTGGTCTCAATGGAGTAGCCCTGCTGGTCAATCGAGTACCTAGTTTCCTGCGGACTGTAGGCAACTCCATTGGCCGTACCGTACACACCATCTATCAGCCAGCTCATGGGCCTGACAGTGGCCCCGTCTGGAAGCACATCGTGCGACACGGAGGCGTACCTGAAATCCTTCTTCATGCTGCCAGTGTGAAATGTGGTCGGTGACTGCGTGAGCCAGCCGACATCGTTGTATCCACCCGAGGTAAGTGCCCAGCCGACACTGTGATTGTAGAGAACCAGGCCCGCTGTCCCGGCGGTCGTCACGTTGACGGGGATGGAGAAGGTCGTATCGCTTACCCTTGTTGCCACATGGGAGCCGTCGATGGATGGAGTAGAGTTGCTTCCCGCAATTGACACGACCTGGGCCGTGGCGGCGAGTATGCCGTGGGCTTCGGTTGTGTCGACGATGGTGGGCGAGGCCAGAGTGTTTCCCGCAATGGTGAGTATCTTGGCGTCCTCGCCCTTGGAGTAGGGGGCAAACAGCCTGCCGGCCCTATATGCGAGGGATGGACGGAAGATACTTGTGCGCAGTGATGGGGAAGTCGCGATAGCATCGGCAGTCTTATAGCGTATGACAACGACGCCCTTGCCACCATCGCCACCCCAACAGTTCCCAAGGCTTGTCGAACCTGCCCCGCCACCTCCACCGCCAGTGTTGATGACTCCGGGGTTACCATTACCCCACCCCAGTCCTTTGCCCAGTCCCCCACCGTGCGTTGCTCCACCGGGGGCACCGTAACTCAACATACCGCCGCCACCGCCGCCCGCGTAACCTGCCGACTGACCAGAGAGGCTGCTGACTAGACCTGCCCCCCCATCACCGGCTTTCTGCGGTGCTGCGGTGAAGGTTACATCGGCTCCAAATCCATACCCGTTTGCGTTACCAGCGTAAGCCCTGACATAGTAAAGAGTGCCCGGAGCCAGTGGCGTCAGGGGAACGGTATATGCTCCCGTCTCGCCGCCTACGGCAAAAGCCGAATCCGTCCCGCCCGGCCATCTACCTACTTGCACTCCCCGCTCGCCGATGCCCGCGCCCATGTCAGAGACTACGGTACCATTGCCGGTTGCCGAGGTTGAGTGGATGCCACTGACGGCTTGGGTTGTTACCGTAGGGACACCGCTCGCAGGAGGAGGAGGTGCAACGTAGGGCTCATACGTTACGCTAACCGTTATCTGGTCGATATAGACGCTGACCGCCGCTCCGGTAGTTCTTCCGACAAACACCTGCATCCAAATAGATTGTGGATTATTCGCTTCTGTGGGGGTGGGCAGCCCAGAGGAAATGTCAGCAGTGGCCCACCTTCCCGATACGGCCCCCGTATCGTAGGCGTATTGTCCGAAGCTCGGAAAACCAAATCTTATATAACTTCCAGCGTTACTCCCCCACCAATAGGCAGCCACGTGCATCCCGGTAATTGTGGCATCGAGGGGAATGGCGAAGCCAAACTGCCCCGCAGCCCCATACTTCTCCGAATCGTTTGCCCCAAGGTCGCATGTGGCGAGATAAGAGTCCATATACTGAAGGAAGCTGGGGCTGAAGTTGGTCCACCGTTCCGACCAGCTTGTCGCCGTGGCGGTTTTAGTTACCGTTACCGACATCAGCTTGCCTGCCCCGCTTGTCCGGCGGCACCCTTGCCGCCGCCGCCGCCCGCAGGATACGGGGCGACCGTGCTACCAGAATTACCGCCCGCGTAGCCCTGACCAGACGTGGGGGCACCGCCGACCTCGGCAGCCAGGTCATCCGCACCGCCGCCGCCACCAGAACCACCGACCTGACCAGCCGCCCTATACATACCTCCGCCACCGCCGCCTTTGGCGGTGCGCGAACCGAAGATACTGTCTGCTCCGAGCCCACCACTTACCCCAGCCCCCCCGTTGGCCATCCCCCCCGTGCCACCGACGCCAACAGTTACGTCCATGCTCCCGCTAAGTTCCTGTGCTCCCAAGAGGACGCCACCGCCACCCCCGCCCCCCGAGGAACCGCCGCCACCACCCGCAACCACGAGAACCTCGGCAGTGATAGGAGAGAGCAGGTTTCCATATTTATCAACACGTGGAGGACATACCAGCGCTCCCGAGCCCGTAAAGGTGTGAATCGTGTACTCTCCAACGTGAGTGATGACGCCTCCAGTTGGAAGCACGTCGCTTGCTGTTTCAGTAGTGATTCGCGCATCGGACCCCGCGCCGATGAAGTCAAAGACGTGGGAGTGTCCGCCATCGTCGATGTCCCAGCGCCAGCAAGCCCTCTCGGTGAGGAAATACTCATCCTTGACGCCGATACATGCCGCCCTAATCCTGTTGTCGTTGCTAATGTCGGCGGGAACTTCCGTCTTCTCGGGCTCATCCCCGATCTCAAAGAGTAGTGCCGACATTCCACCCGCAAACCTGTAGACAGCGCCCTTGCCCACACCAGTGACTCGACTTTCAAAGTATCCGCCAACGTCAACGTTGCTAAGGTAGCCCACGGCGCAGGTCGCAATGAAGCCCGCCGGGAACTCGGCGGCTTGTTCCGTAACCATGGTCGATGCTGTCGCGTCGTAGGTCAGCTTATAGATATACGACCGACCATTCTGCGCTACCACCCAGTACACCGCGTTACCAGCCGACACCAGGGCAACCGACTCGTTTGTGCCGTTGAGGAAAGCGGGCACCTTCTGCGTGTACACTCCCGTAGTAGAGTCCACCAGTCCCGCCCCAAGGGCTGTCGCCGCAAAGAGGAAGCCCCCGTTGTAGGCCATGTGCTCGATGGGGGAGGTCGTCGCAGTGGTCCCGAACTTCGCAAAGGTTCCGACCGCCGCGCCCTTGTTGGACCAGATGCCCGTTGAGCCGCCGCCGGGGACACAGAAGTAGAGACTTGTGCCGTCCGTTGCAAACCCGCCTATCGTGGAGCTGATCGTGTCGCCGCCAATGGTCGCGCTACCCCACGTTACGCCGTCGTCGTTGGTGTACTTGAGCGTGCCAAGGGAACCTCCCAGCCAGATGTAGCCACAGGCCGAGAAGATAGGACCAGCAGAGTTCATCGCCTCGGTACTTACTACGGGGCGAAGTAGCTTGAGCTGTCCCTTGGTGGAAACGTCAACGTAGGAGCTTGCGAGGTAGCGGGAGTACACGGAAGACTCGGAGTCAAGCGTCTTCTGGCCTTCACCCTGCACCCAGTCAAGGTGCGTGATGGCCTTGTCGCCCTCGGTGTCCCTTACGTCGTACTGCCCACCCGGCTGCGTGGGCGTCGACATAGCGGCGTTGAGGGGAACGTTGGGAGAGGTCGCGGTATGAAGAACCGCAGGCTGGGTCTGGTCGAACACGTAGCCAACGGACTCATCGTCCTTGTCCGTGATCCGGAGGTCTGCGCCCAGAAGCGTCACCTCGACATCCAAGGAGGCATCTTGTTCGCGGCTACTTGCAGTTGGTAGCGCATCATCCATGCCTGCACGCCATCGTTTATCTGGCGCGGCGAAAGGGTACCGACGCCCTGCGTGTTGACGGCAATGTCGGAGCGGATGCGGGGAGCTATCTTCTGCGTCAGGAGATACCAGCAGGCGTAGGAGATGATCGGCCCCTTAGCCCGCGCGGGCAGCCCAGCCGTAGTCTCCAGCGTGTCGGAGGGTTCAACGAGGGGGGATGGTCTATTGATGCAGCGCACACGCATAAAGCCTGTCGGCGCACTAAAGAAGCGCAGATTCAGATGATCACCATCGCTCAGCCATTCGTACTTGCTGCGGGCCATCTTTGTGTAGGCCCCCGCAGCGTCGGCACGGGTCTCAACGGCGGTGATGAACTGCGTCTCTGGGGGCAACGCGTACTCGTAGGTGTCCGCCACGAGAGGGATGCTGGTGTCGGCCTTGGGCACGTAGAAGGCGGGGAAAAGGTTGTTGATACCGGCGTTGACTGCCTGCAAGACAAGTTCGTCGGTCCAGCAGGCGTGATTGAACTTCGCCGTCAGGGGGACCGATAGGGCGGGAGCGGCGTCAAAGGTGATGACTCCCGAGTCGAAGTCCATGGTAAACTCCGTAGTTGCCACGCCACCCGCCTCAACTACGAAGGCACCGTTATCTACGATGTACCGGGCCAGGGGGGCGACGGTAAAGGATGTGGTTGTCCCGTCGCCAACGGCGTTCCACGAGCCGGAGGCGGCGTGGTTCTCAAGTTCACCATTTACAAGGGTAACGAGGTCGTCTTGAGGAACGGTGACCGGGGTGCCAATACCTGTGCCGCTCATGCGACCACCTCAATATCTGGAGAATCGAAGTTTAGGCCAGCTTTCTTTGGCCAAAAATAGTAGGTGCCTGCGTCAAGCTGAGGCACTGGCTGTAGTGCTCCGAAGTCGTCGGTACGGCCGGAAGTCACAACCTCTGCTCCTTCAACATCCGTTGTCACCCACACCTTGGCGTCGGGTATTGGCGTGCCGTTGGGGGTAGTCAGGGTGTAGGGCCAAGCGATTGCACCGGGGCCGCCGATGGTGTCGGTCTTGGCCTTGATGGCCGCGATGTCCAGAGCTTCGGATGTAAACGCAAACATCTCTGTTGCATATCTGGGGACAGTCTCCCCCGTGTCCCACAAGACCACCCGACCAGCTAGGGTGGCGTTGTCAACCTCTACGCCGTACTCGCCGCTACCGAGGTCCGTGATCCCGGCTGTGACGCGCGCCTGGTGGGTCGACTTGTCGGCGTTGAGAATCGCGTAGCCCGGCGTGAGGCCGGTCGTGCCGGTCGAGAATGTTATGAGCATGTTGGCCCCCTCATGGCTGCGGAATCACGATCATGGTCGGGGCACTGGAATAGGTGACAAGGAGTGCATCGCCATTTCGCAGGTGGAACGCGCCTCCCGTCATCCCCGTGCCCCCGAAGTTGCCGCCGTCATTCGTCGACATATCAATGCTGCTAACCGTCCCCCCTCGGACGAAGACGAGTCCGTCTAGGGTGGTGAGGTTGGTATACGTGAATGGCGATGCGCCTACGCTGATTGCCGCCGGAGCGGGCTTCGTTGGGTAACGGTTGTTCTTGCAGCGGAGATTGTGGACGTTATCGGTTCCATCCGGGGAGTAAATGTACCCATTACACGTAACGGCGCTGAAGTCGCACGACTCGAAAAGAAACTCTCCAGTGATCGTCAGGCCCGAGGAGTCGCTCACAATAATGGGGCGTCTGGTCGAGTGGTCGCCCAGGTTGACAAGAGTGAAGTGCCGGACGCTTCCTCCCGTGAGGAGGTTGGGCGAGGGGTAGATGCCCCCGAGATGGATACACTCAACAGAAGAAGCCCCCGCCCCGAAGACGATGATGTCGGAGGTAACTCCGTCTATGTCGTACTGCACGGTATCGCCGCCGAGCAATAACCCTCTGTGACCGTACTTGTAAGTACCCGTCCCAGCCGTGCGGACATAATCGTGAAGGTCCCGCAGGGTGACAATGGTAGGCCCTACCGGGCAGAAATGAGCGGTTCTGGTGTAGCAGTACTGGACGTCAGAGGCTGCCGAGTTCTTGATAGAGCTGCTGTATCCGCTGACGTAAAGTTCGTCTATACCGCCCTCGAAGTCCAGGGGGGGGTAGGGGTTATCAGTAAAGGGTTCCGCATAGTCGCGAGATGACCGGCAGTTGACAATCTCGACGCGATGGACGCGCACCGTCCCACCCATCCCGAAGTCCACACAGGCACTTACGGTCAGGGCGTCGCGGAGCACGGTGCAGTTCTCGTATCTGACACAATCTGCGCCAGGCCCAAGGGTCGGTCCAAAGTTGATCGTGCCAAAGGCACATGCCCAATTGTTCTTCACGGTGCAGTTACGAAGGAGGGCGTTTGTGGCGTTGTTGATCTCGAACCCGAGGTCGCCAGCAGCCTCGCCGTAGCAACCGTCCATGAGGAGCGTGCCGACCTTGGCCCGCCCGCCTATCTGGAAACTATCGCCACCTTGGTCGACCGGCGGACGTTGCAGGGTGCTGTGATAGCAGTCCCGTAGGGTCACTCGGTCTATCCAGTAGTTAATGTCATACGCCCCGACGACGGTTTCATAGGCGGCAATGAGGAATCCGTAGTTGCCACCCTCAACGCGCACGTTGTCGCAAAGGATGTCCTCGATGTAATGACCGCCTCCGCCTTCTGGCTCTGCGCCTCGAATAGACACCGCGATGATTTGGTGACTGACGTCGAAGTGAAGATCGTAAAGACGTATGTCTCGCAGGGTGATGTGGTGAAAGCTCTGGCTCGTGCCGCCGAGGGCGACAATCCACTCGATTTCGTCAACGGAGGCGTAGTTGGAGCAGTCGACCTCTAATCCCTCGATAAGGAAGTAACAAAAGACATCATCGGCAGAACCGGCTGCCGAGCTGATTGTGGGACCGGCCGTCGACGATGGCAGTAACGTAGCCCCGTAGCCCGATAGCGCGAGTTGCCCCGTGTTGCCCGGCGGAAGGGTCAGGCCGGTGTGGATGTGGTAGATGCCGGGCGGGAAGACGACCACGCCCCCAGTCGTCCCGCAGGAATCAATGGCCGCCTGTATTGAGGCGCTGTCGTCGGTCGTGCCGTTACCGGCCGCGCCGAAGTCGCTCACGTTGACCCACACTCTCCGTGCCGTCAGCCGTGCCGTCATCACATCCCCCTACAGATTCTTGAGATGACGGGGAAGCGGCCTGACCGGATGGGTATGGCGAGTGTCTCCATCATCTCCAACTCGCCGACGCACACGTAACCGGAAACGTCATTGGTGGCGGAGATGTGCAGGCGGTAATAGAGGTACGCGGTCGTGTTGAGGAGAGGGAAGGTCTTTTGGGTGTTCAGCGAAGCCGCCCAATCGGTGATGTCCGTCTGCGTGTCGAGCGTCACCCACGTGGTGCCGTTGTTGCTGCCCTCGAAGGTCCACGTCTTCGGCGCACGGACGTTCTGGTAGTTACGCGAGGTGAGGGTGTACTGCGTGATCGTCTTCGCCACGGCGAACTGGTATTCAAGCCACTTGGGGAAGTTCGCGGGTCCAGACTGCCAGCAAATATCGTCGACATTGGAGTGGTCAAACGCCTTCCAATCATAGCTTGCGCCTACGTAGTCGCTCGACGTGACCACGCCGCTGGGCTCCGTGGCGGAGGTCATCGTGGGGATGATGTTGGCGGTGTAGGTCATAGCGCCACCGTCCTATGCGCGTCCTGGTCAGTCACTCATGCTCGTAAAGCGCACGACCGCTCCCGCCGTCGCACTCTGGACGTGGGCCTTGTCGTCGGCAGCAGTGCCGGTGACGGTCACGGGGAACACGGTGGGGGTACCTGCGGCGACGTAGACGCCTACAGTAGAAGTAGTGGCCTCCCCCATGGAGACGATGCAGCCGCTTCCGCTGAAGACCGAGAGGTACTTGCTGCCCGCGACCATTGCGTTGGCCATCGGGTAGTCGGTGTTGGCGTTGGTGCAGGTGACTTCCTCGGAGACTGTGCCGAGCTTCTTGAGTTTGGCGGCGGTGACGCCACCCATGACCAGTTCACCGCTGGATGACACGTTCAGGTTCTTGTAAGTCCCTGTACTCGTCTGACCCTTCATCACGATGGACATCTTTTACCTCCTGATTGCCAATTTCCCGTCCGTGGCGCGTCCCACGTCAGAGGTAGTTGGGCGGGGGCGCAAGCCCCCGCCCCTGTAGTTTCAGTAGCCTATGGCGAAGCCCGTCACAACGTAGTCAGTAATAACCACGGTAGCGTCTGCGGTCATAATGCCAGTTGCCGCGTAGGAGTAAATCTTCCCAGTAGCGGGGGCACCGTTTGCGGCCGGAACGTATACCGACAGAAACCCGAGGTCTGCCGATGCCCGAGCCGGATCGTGGAGTGGGCTGATAACTGCCATAAGAACCTTGTTCGGGAACAGGGCTGACAGGTCGAGGGTAAGACCGGCGATGGGAAAGGTGCCGGTACCAGCAGTAGCGGTGAACGCCTTGATGGAAGCGCCGGGCTTATTCTGAGCCCCGCCGCAAGCGGCAACAATCTTCTGGCTGATGCCAGTAACAGCTGCGGTCGTAAGAGTAGTGTTGGCCATTACTCACCTCCTAGATGAGTGGTGTGGGGAGAGGGCCGAAGCCCCCTCCCCACATTTCATTCAGAGGGTCAGGTCGGCCAACTGAGCAGGGTCATGCAGCCGTGGGCCTTCAGTGGGTCGATGACTCGCATCGTGTACTCACCGAGGATGCGCTTCTTGTACGCATCCGTGCCGTCAGGCGTGCTGGTTGCCATGCCCCACTCCATCTGCATCCACGGACGGAAGGGAACAAGCTCGACCTTGTTCATGTTGAGCAGGAACAGGTTGCTCTTGAGGACCAGGGGATCAGGCACAATCTCCAGCTCGAAGCCTAGGTCAGACAGGAGGTAGGTCACATAGCGACCCCACGTCTTGTCCACGCGCTCGACGCGAACCTTGTCGGCACCGAAGCTAGAGATGACGCGAGCGTGAGCGGGATGCACGAAAATCTTGTACGTCTCGCTGCGGTCGCAGCCGTTCGCGAGGATGTTCTCGCAGAGCTTATTGATGCCGTCTTCGGTGACTGCGGTGGAAGCGTAGTCACAGTTGCCGCCCGCCTGTGCGAGCGCCTGAAGGACGCCCTTGGTGGTGCGAATGTTGGCATCCGTACCGGCGGGGTTCGCCGGAGCCTGAGCACCGTAGAGAATGAAGGCGCTGAGGTCGTTCTTCAGCTCAATCATGCGGTCCTCGTACTGACGCTGCATGTTGTCCGCAGCGATCAGGGGACGACGGGCCATCTCCGTGCCGGTCACGGTCAGATAGAAGTCTAGGATGCTGGTGTAGTTGGAGTCCAGCACGGTCGGCTTGTACTTGTTGACGCTAGGGCCGGAACCTTCCTCAACGCCCGTGAAGATGACTTCATAGGCAGAGACCGTACCGTGGGTGGTAAAACCCGTACCGGAGTTGTTGGCCCCGTAGTCACGGTAGAGGGTGAGCACGTCGCCGGAAATGGCGGTAACTAGCATGAGTTCGTCAACCTTGTAGGTGCCGATGCCGGTAGCCTTGCTGGCGTTGCGGAGAATCGCACCGACCTTGACGGTCGCACCCAGGCCGGAGCCGAGAGCCAAATCCGTGGCGCTGCCGGAGTTGTGGATCGTGGTGCTGGACGAGACACCCTGGACGGTACGAGCGTTGGTCTGAGCGGAAACCCACTCAATCTTCGGCTCGTCGGTCTGAGCGCCGACCTTTACTGAATCGAGCATCTGCGACTTAGCGCAGAGCATCGGGTGAAGCACGCCGTCAACCTGACGGCCTTCGGTACCGGAAGTTCTGTCCCAGGTTGCAGTCGGGACTACAGCGGGCCATGCCATAAAGCATCGCCTCCTTCGTTAGTGGTTGAGTTGGTATGCTCTTGAAAGCGACTCAGCCCTGAACGCCAGGAGGCGATTCGGCTTATGTAATGTTACTCAAGAATGGACCGTCATTGAGAGAACAATTACTTCGTCGTATGGAACTCTTACCTTATTATAACACAGGTTTGAATAGAGTTAGTGGAACAGGCCCCCAAGTATGGAGTCGTTGCCGAACATGGACTGCAACGCCGCCTTCGAGTCGCCCTTAGCAATTCTTTCTGCGAGAAGCTTCTCTTCGTCACTAGGAGCTGGTGCGACAACGCCAACGGGCGACCCACTAACTCCCCAAGCAACTCGCGCTTTGGCGGCAGCATCAACCTTTGCCTCCTGCTGATACTTCTCAATCTCCGACTGCATCACCTTGGACTTATCACGGACCATACCGGCCACGCGAGCAAGGGATTCCATGTCCTTGATATCGGCGGAAACAGTCTTGAAGAGGTCTTTCTCCAGCTCGTTTGAGCTAGCAATGAACTTCTCCTTGGCGTTCTGCAACGTCGTGGTGTCAAACTTCTTCTGGAGGTTATCTACGCGAGCAGACAGTTTCTTTGCGAGCTTGTCCTCTTTCTCGGCCTCCACTTCGGCCTCTTCCTCTTCGGCTTCGTACTCCCCGGCGTCGTCTTCCGGCTCTTCGATGCCCAGCACTTTCCAGATACTTTCTTCTTCCTGCTCTTCTACTGGCTGGGCGGCTTCTTCAGTCACGATATTCTCCTCACACTTTCTGTGTAATAAGACCTGAGCCCTGCTGCTCCTGGGAGCGGTATGGGGTGGCGTTGGAGTTCAGATAAGCCTTCTGTTGTGCCAGGGCATCCGCCATCTTCTTACGCAGCAAACCTCCGGCGGTCTTGTCCACGAGATCGGTTGCGGTGGCCACGTCGGCCTGCTCACCGCTTTGCCATGTATATGCCTCCTTGTTTTGCGCGAACTGGCCCACGTGTTGCGTGAAGTCAGTCGTAGTGTCACCACTCGCAAAGAACTGGCGCTCAAGGTCTTGTGGTGCCTGCATCCCCTGATCGGCGAAGGCGTTATTGAAGGCTGTCTTGTACTCGTTGTAAAGAAGTGGGTCGGTCATGGCCGCGTTGCCCACTGCCTGTTGTCCTGCCGAGAAGGCATCCCAGTTTCCGTACTGACTCTTGAACTCGTTGGTCTGCTTTACCTGGTCGAATAGTTGGATGGGGTCCTGGTATTCCCCAATGGCATAGACATCCCGCAGAGATTGGTCGGGCACCGCGTTCTCCCCAAAGGTCTTCTTCCAATAGAGGTCGAAGCTCGCCGTGTCGTTCTTGTAGGTGTCGGTGCCCTTGTAGGCTACGTCTTCCTTCTTCACGGTCATCTTGAATAGTGCGTCGCTCCAGTTGCCATCGAAAGCTCTCTTGAGCAAGTCCTCGGGGATAACGGCCTCAGTGTTGCCCAACATCTCCTTATAGAGAGTGCCAAAGTTCTCCCTAGCCGCACCCTTCTCGGCCAGGTAGGACGTGATATTTATCAAGTCTTCGGCAACACCAAGCTTAGTCTGTTTATCCGACCACGCCCTGTACTCAGGGAAAGCATTGTGGACAAGAAGTGTATCCTTCAGGTCGGAGTTGACGAAGGTTGCGAAGTCCATACTGCCGAGGCGGTATTTGGACATAAGGGCTTCATTATAATTGCCCTCTTCCTTCGTGCCCGCAAAGATGGAATCCCAGTTCCGCTTGAACTCATCGTCCCGTGGCTTGCCCATGGTGGTCTTCCACGCATCGCCCGAGGTAAGGTTCAGGGTGAACTGTGTATCGTCCCAGTTGCCCTTGAGAGCGGCGAGGATGAACGCGTCGTCCACGATGTTGGTCTTCATGGCGTCGCGGTACTTCTTCTCTAAGTCCGCCTTAACCGTTACGAACGCAGCAGCGGCTTCAAGAGAAGACTTCCAGAGATTGTTGTGTTGAGCAAGTGCGAACCACTCGTCGAAGCCCTTGAACGCCTTATTGAACGACTTGCTCTTTTTGACGACCTTGCCGAAGAACTTGGCCTCATCGTTCTTCTCTGGGTCGGCCAGTCCGAACTTGGTGAGCAGCCCCGGCATATCCTTCATGGATTTGTAGTCCTGCCCGAGAAGAGTCTTCAGACTGTCATTGAGACTCTTCACGCGCTTGTAGAAGTCTAGGGTGTCCTTGTAGTGCGTAGCGTCGTTCTTGCGTACCCACTCTTTGAGACGATCTGAAGAGACATGACCCTTACTTGCTAAGAATAGCTTCCAAAGAGCAGCCGGAGGGCTACTCTTTCCACGAACGAAAGTTTGGTAGAAATCCCTCAGCTCACCCTTCCAACTCGCAATCTGAGCAGCAGTGGGAGCGGTGGTGCCCGTAGCCGGGGTGTTGTTGTGCGCGGGAGGGGTGTTGTTCGCCGGGGGATTGCCGGGAGGGTTGCCGGGAGGGTTGTTGTTATCGCCGGGTGGATTGAGGTTGGTTGTCATAGTCAGCACCCCCTTTCTGTTGCTTCTCTAATTATACCATACCCTGACATCACTTAGAAGTGTCCAGAAGGTCGTAGATTAGATTCCCTCCGGCAGCCTTATCAGCTTCTCCCCACTGACGATAGAAGCTCTTGCTGATAGGAGCTTTCGCGTTAGTGAAAGCGTGAAGGTTCTGCTTCATCCAGTTCTGCACTGTTTCGCCATACTTGCTCTCTATGGTCCAACCCTTGTACCACCCGTAGGGGTTATTACTTTTGGTAAGCGCATCGCGTCCCTGAGCCGCTAGTCTGAATGTGAAGTCCCAGCTTAGGGCACGCGTGGCCTCATCCCAGTTGGCCCGCAGTTCCGGTGAAGCCTTCTGCTTGAGCTTTAGAATGTTCTTCGCCGTGACGACGCCGGGAGTGCTGTAGAGCGTGGTCCGCATCTTCCCCCACTCAGCCATCGTCTTCGGACTCGCGTCCACGAAAGCGGGCTTGTCGAGAGCAAGCTGGCCGGTGCCGAGGAGCTTGGGCGCAGACGCCCCGATGTAGGGCGCAAGCAACTTGTTCTTCGTCTTTACAGTGTGGATGTAATCTTGCAGTTTGTAATACTCGGCCTTGTATTCCTTGGTAGCGAACGTCAGCTTCTTGAGAGCCGCACTGCGCTTCTCAATCTCGGTGAGGAAGCCCAGAAGCTTGTTCCCTAGCGCCGGAGCAGTCTTTTCGTTCCAACCTTTGCCGAAGAGCGCCCAGTCGTCGGAATGGACGCTGCTCTTGTAGGGCGCGAGGGCGGCGGTGAGGAAGCGGCGCTGGATACCAGCAATCTCCTCCTTGCGCATCCCCAGGTACTGATCGTAGCGCCGTGAGCCCTGCACAAGCTCCTTGCCCCAGAGCAAGCCCGAACCCTCCAGGCGCTTCATGCCCTCATAGTCATTCTGACTGAGTTGCGTTTCTTGCGTCCGGCCCAGCATGTCGGGGAAGAGGTAGGGGTTGTTGAATAGGTGCTTCTCCCCGGCCTGCTTCAGCACGGTGGTGTGCTCCTTGAGGCCCACGGGCTTGTTGTCGGTCAGAAGAAGGCGGTCCATCTCGCCCAGAGTTTCTCCCGGGAGTTTCTTGTTGTGGTCTTTGTAGAACTTCGCTTGGCGCGGCTTGAAATACGCGTCCCAAAACCCCATCTTGGGATCGTCGGCGGCGGACTTTGCCTGACCCTTGAGCCCCTTGTACTTCTCCGCAAAGCCCTTCTTCCAGAGCTTCTCCTGCGCCTGGTATGCCTGCGAGAGCACGTACTTGTCGACCTGGTTGTAACGAGTCTTCATACCACCGGCGATGGTGGCAGGGTCAAGCAGGTCGCCGGGCTCAGTAATGGGGGATGCGTCGTCTGCACTGGGTTCACGCCTCTGACTGACGAGAGGGATGACCCAGCGATTCTTGGAGAGGTAGTCGAGCTGCTTCTCGCCGTGCAGGTCCCACGCCTTTTCCACGGCAGCATACTCCGGATAGTCAGCGAGCACCTTGGCCTTGGCCTCCGGCGTGACCGCAGAGAGATACTGCCACTGGGCCGTAGCAATGCGGCCCATGTCTATGTTCACCGTGGTACCGTCGGGCTGCTTGGCCGTGAACTTAGCCGTCTTTGCGCTCCACGTACCAGGGAGAAGCCACTGTATGGCACCCTTGCCCGCCTCCTGCTTCCTCACGGCCATGGTGGCAGCACCAGCGTTGATACCTTTTCCGTCTGTCTGCATGGCCTGCCTGACCATCTCCGCGATGATGCGCTTCTTACGGGAGGTGTCGATTTGCTCGCTACCCGGAGCAGGGATGTGGAGGGCTTTTGCGGCGTCATAACCCGTTGTGCCGAGGGCTCCCCAGATAAGTGAGTCGAGCCAGCGCATTTGCGGGCCACCCGGCTCGAAGCCACCGTTGAGGCGCTTGTAGAAGGCGACTGCATCCGGCTGGCCGGTGAGTGTCGAGACTTCGGCGGGCACGGTGATCGTGGGGGCCAGTGGCGGCAGCCAGCTCTGATTGCCCTCTCCGCTGAGCCCGGCGAAGAAGTTCATCGACTGCGGGTTCCACTGGACGCCGCCAAGGACGGGCACGGTGTCGGGGATGCGCACGGGAGGTAGGGACGAGAGTCCCTTCATCAACTGGTGAGTACCGAAGGGATGCGTCGCAAATCGCTTGGCCCACCACGTCAAGAACTGGCGGTAAGCGGGGAGGAACATAACGACGTTGCGCATGTTCTCCTCGACGAGGGTGCGGCCGGAGAGGTAGGAGAGTTCGTCCGTCTTAGCGACGGCGTACTTGCGGGACACCTCCATCTTCTCAAGGCGCGGCATATCAATTCCCTTGAGGGTCGCCATGCGCTCATCAAAGAAGTTGCCGAACTCCTGCTTCTTCAGGTGCGTAGCCATATGCTCAAGTGTCCCGAGAATCGTGTCAGAAATCTTGAGCGGTAGGGCGAGTGATGGGCTCCCGACAGGGATGCGCTCGATGGCGTACTGCACGGGTCCATAGATGTTCTGCACGGTCGCGCTCTTGAGGTCCTTAGGGTCGATCTTGCCGGTACGCAGGTGAAGCTCCGTGACGTTGTGGCTCATCATGGCGTGGATTTTACGATTGTATTCGTCCCCAATGTCCTTTATCCACGGCGTATTGTCCAAACCCTCAGCAAGGAGCTGCGGATCGAAGGCGTTAGGGTTACGTGTGGGGAGCAGGCCGGTGAGCTTGCGCCCGTCAGCCGTGGTGCCGCCTATGTAGCGCGGATCGCTGCGCATCATGCGCCCAAGCTCCGCGTCTGCTGCGGCTGACGCCTTGGCCTTGCGGAGGGCAATCTGGTCGCGCTCGCTGAGGACGGGAGTTGGTGCGACCTTGGGTTCGTCAAGGCTACTGAGCGGGACAGACTCCTTGGGTGATCCGGCCTGTAGACGAGCGATTTCGGCTTCTATCTCGGAAAGCCTAGCGTTAGCCTCTGTCGCGGTAGCGCCTGCTTTCTCAGTCCCCTGCTTTTGCAGCCACCCCCACAGGTCACCGCTGTCGAAGATGTCAAAACCAGTTTCATCGGCGATAAGGACCGCCAGTTCGTCCATCGGCACTCCGCCCTCTTTAGCGTCGAGATACGCGAACTTCCTGCGGTTCTCGCCAATAGTCACGTCACCAGCCTTCCCACTCGGCTTCGACCAGTGAGGATCGTCGCGCGAAATACCACCCTTTGCCCTGATGTATCCGCGCAAATCTGCGTCCGTGATCGGCTGGTCGATATTTACGGGGGCGCGTGCTTCCGGCTTGCCCTCAATGAGAATCGAGGCTTCTCGCTCAAGGTCCGCTATTTGTGCGTCCACCCCAACGCCCGGCGCTACATCGGCAACCTTCGGAGGCTTCACCGTTGGGGCGAACTTGGCGCGTTCAGCCTCCGCTACCAGGTCGGCGTATGCTGCGTCGTTAGCCTCTAGCCAATCCTTGACCGGCATGGACGTTTCGGCATTGAAGGTCTTAAGTGACTGATGTACGCCCATGTTGCGCGTTGTAATGTCAGCGGCATCGGGGCCTATCTCACCCCAATCGGTCGCCCTTTTGATGTCAGTGATGCCGAGGATGTCCACCGTTGTTGAGGGACTGCGCAGTGCTGCCTCCGCAGCATCGGCGGACATCGTGCCCTCAAAGCCAGGGAGCTTTCTCAGGCCCTTGATACCGCCAACGGGGTTGACACCGTTCAACATTCCTCTGAGCATCTCGTCGGAGCCGATGATGGTGAGCATGGTGCCCATGCGCGAGAGCCACATACGTTTGAAAGCGGAGTTGATGTCGGTGAGGTGGAGCATCTTCTGGGTGATAGCCCACTGCTGCATGGTCTTCCCGCCCGAGAAGATGGCCAGCTCGGTGGGGGTGTAGTCGGGTGAGAATGTCTTGGCGAACTGCGCCTCCGTGGCAGCAGTCGGCATACCAACAACCTGCGGGTCCATGATTTCGAGTTCGTGGACGGCGACCTGTTTGGAGGTTTCAGCACTCGCGCGCTTCTTAGCAAGAGAGGCCGCAGTCTTGGCGTCAGCACCGGGGAGCCTCTTGTCTATGTCGTCAATTACCTTGTTGGCAGCTCGCACCTTCTCCAGCACGGGGGCCGTGAGTTCTACGGGGAGCCCAAGCGAGCCCTCCTGAAGGCGGTCGGCCACAGTCGCACCGGGTTTGAGAGAGTATCCAACGCGCGTAGCCGTCTTCTCTACCCCCACACCCTTGCCACGGAATCGGCGTAGGAAGGAGTTCAGCTCATCGAGCTTCGTGGATGCCCCGTTCTCAGCGATAAACTTCGCCGATGCTTTCTGCCCCCCAAGGTGCTTCTCGATGAAAGCGTTGAAGCCGGTCTTCGGATGCGTCAGATAACCACGCACCGCCATCTCGGGAAAGTCAGCAGCGTCGAGGCGGGCCTTTATGAGTCCGTCCACGAAGTCGTGAGCCGTCTTCGAGTCCACGCCCGCGTATCGCAGGGTCCCGAGGACCTGATGCTCTGTGTCCACAACGGTGTCGAATACGCCCTCGGGTAGTGGGGCCATGAACGCCCTGTACCACGGGGCGAGCTTGGTATCACCAGTCATCTTGACGCGAAGGTTCTGCGCGATGGAACGTGCGGTGAAGTGCGTGTCGGGGTCGAAGTAGGCGGCCAGATTCATTTCCTTAGCCGCCTGTCCGGGCACTACATCCCCAACGGTCGGAACGTCTCCTCCCTGCATGTGTTCCCATAGGACGGTGCGAAGGTCCTCGGGGATGGCTGTGCCCGACTGCTCAAACTTGGCCCTGACACCCGTGGTCACATCATCCATAAGCCGCTGTGCTTCTGCATCAGATAGACGCCCGCTGTCAATAGCGTCTGCTACCTCGTCAAGTGTTGTGGGTCGCTGGTACTGTGTGCGAATGGTGCGTCCGTCTCGAAGCTTCGTACCCTCTGTTACAAACCCTGGCTCGACCAAACGAGCCGAGTCACCCGACAGACTCGTGGTGTCGTGTGCCCCTCGTGCGCTTGTTCCTCGAATCCTCTCAGCAAGGCCCCTGATACGAGAAGAGATTCCGGCTGCCACGGGCACTGGTGCACCCCCCCCCGTGGCGGGACCTTTCAGCTTGAGCAGCATCTCGTCGAGGTTGTTGATCTTGGCGAGTTCTCTAGCCGCTGCCGGGGTGACGTTGTAGAGTTCCATGATACGGGATGGACTTGTCGCCGCCGTGAGAATCTCAGCATGACTCTGCACTTGGAAAGCCTTGAGTGCGGCTAACGCTGGGGGACTCACGGCCGCGGCGCCAACTACCGCAGCGGCACCAGCCTGGAGGATAGGACACCAAGCCGTGTCCATCCCCATCTGAGCCCAGAACGCGATGAACTCGTGTTTCGCCGGGTCAACCCCGGCCTCAGAGAGATACTCGTACATGATGCTACGGCCAGAACTCAGCTTCCACGCTTTTGTAGCCGTCTCTAGTTGACTAGCCCAACTCTGTGCGTGGTCTACGGCATCCTGGTTCGGGTAGGTCTTTCCTGTCGGGTCAAGGGTTGAGACCACGTTTCCGGCAGCATCCTTCGTGACGGTCCACTCGGCCTTACCGCCCGGCTTAAAGCTGGGGTCAATCTGCAAGAGTGCGTTAAACCGATACGCAACCATGATGCGATTGGCCTCGGTAAAGGGAACCTGAGCGTACTTGTTCGCCACTCCTACCGTCTTGCTCACGCCGCCGTGTAGTTCCTTGATGGTAGAGCCAACTACGGGGGCGGTCTCGGGGGCGTTCCACATCCAGCTTGCTGCCTTGGCGACGGGCGGGCCGGGGGCGGCCATCTCCCTGGTAACGAAATCGCCCAGCTTGCCAGAAGTGGCCACAAAGTGCCACACAACCTCGGGGGGCGACTTCATAAAATCAAAGACGGTCTGAAAAACGTTACCCTTGCTGACTCCCTGAGCCCCTGCTTGTTCGGTCTGGGGGAGGTTCTCGGTGCCCCACTTCTTCGCGTACCAGAGTGCAAACCCGGACTCGCTCACATTCGGCGGGCGGGCCGACAGGGAAGCCCCGTAGACTGCTGTGAGGAACTGGTCGGAATCAATACCTCCCATGTCCTGCGCGAGTTTCCCGAGGTCGGGACCGCCGCCCTGCACGTTTGTACGCGCCAATATCTCGCTGGCGTCGCCCTTCTCGTGAGGGTCTTTCGAGAAGACAGCCGCCGCTATATTGGCGTTGTAGACGAACTGGTTGACCTGGGAGACGTAGGGCATGACGGAGCCGATGGTGCCGAGCGGGTCGCTCTTGGCGGGAGTGAATCCCCTGTCGGAAAGTGCCTTCTGAACAGCCTTCCTCTGAGCGTCGTCAAGACCCATAAACCAATCGAGATCGCGTGCGCCGGGAGGGACAACCTCGGGCTTTATGCCAAGGTACTCCTTCGGGTTCCCAAAAGCAGCATCCATCTTGTTCGTGGTTTCGTAGAAGTTCCCGGCGAGATGCTTTACCTGGTTCCAAACCCCACCCGTACCGAAGCTCCAGAAGCCGGGATGGTTGCCCGTATCCGGGTCGGGTGCCTTGGAGAAGTCGGCCTTCTTGAACATGAGGTCGGCGGTAGGACCGCCCAGGGCTATTGCGTCGTCTGCGGGCGGCGGGACTTTCGACGGATACTTATGCGCCGTCTGCATGAACTTCATCCACGCATCGGCACCGGGAGTACCAACCCCGGCCTGAAGTACATAAGGGGATGTGGCGGAGGGTTCGAGGTCGGTCATGGAGAGCCCAGCGGAGAGTAGGTCTACCATCTTCTGCGGGCCGGGGATCGTGCCGGTAGCCTGCCACTGGCCGAGTGCGATGTCCCTGACCGGCTGGTCTGCGGGAGGCACGGGTATGTCCGATGCCTGCGGGGTCGGCTCAGGGGCGATGGCGGCGGCCAGGTTGTCGGTGATCGGCGTCCTGCTCCGCGAGAGGATGTCGTTGCCACCGTTCTGGGCGTAAGAGTCGAGTACGCCCTGATATTTCTTGGTCGGCTGGAGTAAGTTCTTCTCGTGGAACGCATGGTAGTCGAGGCCCCCCGCCCCGATGTTGACCTTCTCGCCACTGGCGTTCGGGACGCTGATGCCACCGTGCTTTTTCAGTCCCCCAATCCACTTGCGGGCGGTGTCGATGGCCTGCGCCAGTTCTTTGGTTTCCGGCTTGTGGGTCGTCCACGCAAGGCGCTGCATGTACTGAGCGTCTTTGATGCCCAGCGGCTTCCCCGCCTGCGACTTTTTCGCGATGGCAATGAATGGCGCGATGCTCTTGACGCGACCGGAGCCGCTAGGACCCTTCGGAGCGGCGGGAGCAGCGGGCGCGTGAGCAGCCGGCGGCTTCTTCTTCTTTTTCTTGTAGTATCGGGTGGGGGTAGCCGCCCCTCCGCGAATGATTGCCACGTCAGCCCTGCATCTTGAAAAACGGAGAATCCGCCTTGAACTTCACGGCAAGAGCCTGGTACCTCTGCGCAGCAACGCTGGCGTAGTATTTGAGCCACGGTCCCGCGTCAGGAGCGGCAGCCTTCTGAGAGAGTACCTTCGCCGTCTTCATGGCCCGTGCCATCTCGCTCATCATGTTCTGGTGTTCGAGAGGTACGCCGGGAGTGGGGGCGGGTGCGCCTTGAGGAGTGGGTCCGCCGCCGCCCTGACCCTTCATGGGCTTCTCATTCCCAGTCATCGGCGTTGTGGTAGTGGACTTCTTCAGACGGTCGATGGTCGATACGTCTCCGTACTGGCGCTCCTGATTAACTGACAGTGGTGAAGAACCCTGCCCGGCCATTAGAGGACCCCCATCAGGTCGTGAGCGAAGGCATGACAAGTCCGACAGAGCACATCGCACTTATCGATTTCCTCCAACATCCTGCTCCATGAGCGGCCCCTAGTTCCGACATCGAACGACTTGAACTCCGGGTCGCGGTGGTGGAAGACAAGGCTGCGATCGGAACCGCACTCCTCACACCACAGATAATTCCTTAGCTCGAAGAACTGCTCCCCTATTCGCTGCCTCCAATTTCTCTTTCGCGACCTAACTCGGTCAGGATGAGCGGCTTGATAACGATACTCGTTGGCGAGGTGCTTTTCTTGATAGCGCTGAGGATGCTTGGCCTTGTAGCGAAGTTGCCGCTCCACATCCGTCAGCGGGGCCTGTTTGGCTTGATTCACGCTGATCGGATTGCTGCCTACGCCAGCCATCACTTGCCCCATTTTCTGGCGTTGATCGCGAACACGAGTTGCTTTATCAGTGCGGTGTTACCCGCCTTTTTGGCAGCGGCTAGTTTCGCTTTCAGCTCCGAAAGGGGGATATTCTTGCCCTTTGGTGCGCCCATCTTCTTACGCAGTTTGCCGACGTTCTTTTTCTTGATATGGATTCCGCTCGGGGATTTCTTCGCCGCCATTACATGCCACCGCCCGCAAGCGCAGCCAGCTCAGGAGGCAGACCTTCAGGTGGTGCCCCTCCATCCTGGGGCGTTTGTGGGGGTCCGGAAGGCTCCGCGCCTGTAGGTTCTCCGCCCGCCACCTGCTTCGTCTGTTCATCAGGACTAGGAGCGCCCTGCTTGAACCGGAGGTGCCCATAGATCACGTCGACCTTCTCGGCGGCCCGCGTGATAGTGCCCTGGTCCTGCGGGTCCGTAATCCAGACCGTAACGAACCAGTTGTCGGAGGCGAACTTCTCCGGAGCGAGGAAGGGGTCGCCGCCGAACCAGACGCTACCCTTCAGCTTGGGGATGCCCCGGAAGAACTCTTCGATGACGCTGATGAGTTGATTGGTCGGGTCGGTACTACCGTTCGCGCCCGCCGTGGCCGGGGGAGCTTCGCCCTCTGCGCTCGGAGGCGCTCCAGTCTCACCCATGAAGCCGCGCTCCAGACCGTAGTTGGTCTGCTGCTGATCGGACAGCGGGGTATTGGCAGTCATGCCACTATTGGCGACTTGCTGACTCATGGCGAGGCCCTCGGCCTTCCACTTGCGGTCGCGGTCTATGGCGGAGCGTGTGCGCTTCTTGTTGGTGATTTGCGGGAGGTCGTCGGCAACGGAGTCCCAGTCAATCAGCTCGTTCTGGTAGAGCTGCATCAGCTCCACGGCGTTGCCCTGCCGGTCCATGTAGCTCTGGGCCGCTAGGTAAACTTCAATCTCAGTCCACATCTGACCGTTGACCACGAAGTCGTCAGGAGTAGCCTCGATGTAGTAGGTGACCTTGTTCTTCGAGCCCGAGAGCTTCAGGGTCCCGGTAACACCGGGGAAGTCCTTCCACATCATCAGCATGTACTTTATGACTTGCTTCCACGCACTCATCACAATGTCGAGGCGAGTCTGCATCCGCGCGGCGATGGGGCCGAGCTGGGCGTTGAAGCCCTTGCCCGTGATAATGGAGCCGCCACCCTCGGAGCGCAGGACGGCGGGGTTGTCGGCAATCAGGTCAAACCACGTCTGGAGAGTGCTAGAGAGCTGCCAGAAGGCATTCGGCAGCCCGATGGGGCCAAGGACTTCGGCAGAGCCGTTGGGTCCCATGGTGGCCACGCCGCCCTTGCCGATAGCGAGGTCGGGGGGCACGTTGAGCGGGTCCTTGATAACGATGGTCGGCTTGACCATCGCGGAGGCCATCTCGTCGATCAGGCTCATGTGGTAGTTGATCTGCTTGGCAACAGGAATGGCGTCCTTGATGTCCGTGCCCCCGAAAATCATGCCGGGGAGGCCGAGGGCTCCGACGCAGACGATGGGCACGATGCCCATAAGATTCTTTACCGGAGGATGCGCCCACTCGGTGCCGTCAAGGACAGTGTAGAAGTTCTCCTCGTCGATACACTGGATGACCTCTACGTCGTTCCGACCGATATACTTGTTGTTCCCCCAGCGTGCCTCGATGTCGTTGCCGTTCATAACCTCCATCCACAGCGCCTTGGTCAACTCAAGACCGTCTGGGTCGTAGGACACTGGGTAGAAGTCCTGCGGAGTCCTCGTGAAGATGCGGGGGCACTCGTGCCGGAAGTCGGGCCACACGCCGATGACCGCGCCGTCCATAGCGCACATAGACCACGCGATGTCACGGCAACGCTTGGGCATGTTGCTGAAGGCGAGCAGCGAGGAGATGGCCTGCTCCAGCCGGTCGGCGAAGTCGATACCCCAGTCCTGGCCAGAGTCACCCGTGGAGGCGGCTATGCCGGGGGGAAGTGGACCGGGGGGCGCTGGGCCAGTTGGGCCAGCAGGCAAAGCCTCTGGACCGGAGGCCGGTGGGCCTACGCCCAGCCCCCCCGGAATTGCGGTCAGGCTCGCCGTTCCCGCCGTCGTGGCGGGAGGGCCTGACGTTGCTCCTGCGGTGCCAGGGGATGCACCTGGAGCCAGTTGCGGCGGCGGCTCAATAACTCGCACCGTGGGAGGCAGTGCGAGGAACGCCACCTTGTTCTCGATTGCAGGTTTGATGAGGTTGATCGGAGTGGTGAGCTGGGTGTCCTCTTCACCCTCCTTGGGAGTAAACACCGAAGAGAGGGCCTTGGTGATACCCGACATGAACCCCTGCTTCTTGGTTTCATTGAGGGTCGAGCCCGCGTAGAACTTCAAAACCTCGTCGTAGGAGTTGTTACGAGCTGCATCGCGCTCCTTGAGCTGCGCATACAGGTCGACGACCTTTGATGCCCCACTACTCGACGCCATGCGCCACCCCCTGCATCATAAGCAAACCCCACTAGTTGTATGTATGTCTCTTATAATTATACCACAGGTCTGAATTGGTTAGCTCAGTTCATCCCAGCGCTGGTCAAGTTCGGAAAACCACTCATTTTGACTTTCGGGAAAGGATGGAAGTTCGTCCTGTGGGGGGACCATCTCCCAAGCCTCGCCAACTTGCCACTTGTACTTGGCCGCGAGTCGGGCGAGGGCGAGGATGGCGGCGTCGTATGGCGGTTGCCGAGAATAGACCTTGATGTCCACGGTCCCGAACTCGGGACTCCTGATGGGGACAATCAGCGGCTCCTCAAACAGCGCTTCCACCTCCGCGCACTCCACGCCCGCCGCCTTGATGATGTCTCTCGGGTCGTCAGTCATCACTCTTCCTCCATCAATCGTAGGCTGGGTTGTGGATCATGGTCCCGGAGCCCCCGGTGGTGAACCAGCTCTTGAAGTCTTTGCTCGAATCACGTATGGGAATCTGAGCAAGCCAGAGGGCCATGATTAGGTCGCACGTGCCCTTCGGGTACATGAGCATCTCGCCGATGAAAGTCTCTGCCTTTGACTCATCCGCCGGTGTGGCGTAGGGGATACGGAAACGTCCGTTCTGGAGCATTGCTCCCATCGCAAATACGCCAGACTCCGGGTCGGTCTTGTTGTTACCCGTGTAGGACGGACGTATAAGGTTCTTGTCTACATAGGGTTTCATTCTGTCGTTGTCGATTATCCACTTTCCAAATGCGTTCTTTTCAACGGTAGCCGTAGCATAGCGGTACTTCGCATAGAATCCCGGGATGGCATACATGGGATTACCTTCTAAAAGATGGTCGAGCATCCTGTCGAAGTTGTCCTGCAACTTGAGGTAGTCGATAAGGTAGATATGGTGCTCTGGGTCTTTCTTGTCATATCCCAGTACGACATAGGCCGCGAAGGCGCTCCATCGCGACTTGGAACCGCTTGCGGGGTCGAAACCCAGCAGAATCTCCCACCTGGAGTCAGTCTCCTCGAAAGAGCGGTCCAGATCGAGGCAGCCGGGGTGACTGACGGTCACGCCGTTCACCTCTTCGTCGTGTCCGCGTATCCATGCCTCACGGAAAGCCATCTCTTCCTCGTTGAAGCTGATATTTCGGAATCTCTTGTTGAAAGCGATTGTCTTGAGCGAATCCCGAGCAGCATCGAGCGCCGCCGGTTTCAGCATCTTGTCAGATAGCGAGATCGAGCACTTCTTGTCTTTCCAGCAGTCGAACTTGATACAGGTGAAAGTAGGGTCTCTCATCAACATGGCGTAGAAGGCTTCCGGGTGGAAGATGGTACCGACCACCCCGGTGCCGTAGTAGCGAGCCGTCTTCGACCACTGAAGTCGTTGCGGAACCTTCACCTGGTCGTTCTTATCGCGTTCCCACAGTGGCCGGGCAGAGGTGAGTGGGCCGATGCGCACCCACTCAAGGAACTTGGCCCGCATGTCGGGAGTGCGGGCCGTATCGGGGGTCTCAACGTCGTCGATGTAAACTTGGTCGGACCTCTTCCCAAGTTCGGCATGACTGTTCGTGCCGTAGAACTCGAAGTTCTCGCGCACGTCGCGCCACTGGCGCTGCTGGACGGAGAAGGCGTTGTTGCTCCACGGAACAGCCTTGTCCACGGGCATGAAGTCCCCGAAGTCCTTTACAAGTCGTGGGTTCATCAGTTCGCGCCGAATACTGGTTGAGAAGCTGAAACTTTCCGTTTCGTTCTTCCCTATGAATTGTAAGCGCGCGTTCGGATTGTCGCAGATCGACATAACGGGAATGCAGCGTGTTGACACAACTGTGGTTTTGCCGAAGCCGGCCGGCCAGAGAATAAGGGCGTTAGGCTTGCCTAACTCGCCGGGTTTGTCGAAGTAGTAGGGGGAGAAACCGGGTTTGCCATTGTGCTGAATCCAGCCATTCTCAAAGAGCCATTCCATCTTGGAGTCATGGATGAACTTGTATGCCTCTTCCTCAGTGCGAAACCGACCCCGAAGGACCTTCATGCTGAAGACTTGGTAGGGATCGAGTTCTAGGTCGAGATACTGGCGGGCGAAGAGTTCCTCTGCGTTGTCTGAGTCGATCAGCATGTACTTGTAAAGCTTCTCGTCATCCATATTCCGAAGGGCAACGTCCGGGTCTTTGCTAGTGGGCAGTTGGGTAGTCACTCCTTGGCCTCCCAGAAAGAACAGAAGCCCTCATCGGGCATGAAGACGTCGAAGATGCCACAAATCGTGTCCTCAATACTCACGAGTTGCCCATCTTCGTTCTCAACGCGCACCATTTCACGATCCTGGAATACGCAGTTGTTGCACAGTCCTCGAATCTCACGCATTGTCAGCGCCTTTGTGGGCCAGATCGAGGGCGTCAATTCGAGCTTTTTCGCGTTCTAGACTATCCCTGTAGCCATCCAGCGCCTTCTGACGAGCGATTGGGTCTGAGATGGATTCCAACAGTTTGTCGCTCTTGATTTCAGGCTCCTCCCCCAACTTGGAGAGGGTAATCCCGGCGTCTAGGACTACCTTTACCATCTTTAGGAGCTGCTCGGTACTCAGCGAATGAGGATAGTATTTGACCCGCTCATATAGGCTCCGGAGAGCCTCTCCACCCACTTCTTTCCACAATTTGTGCTCGAAATCGCGGCGAAAGAGGGGGTCGGTGCGGCGGACACGGTACAATTCCACCATTTCCCAGAAATACTCGTCTACCCCGAGCCTCTTCTCGAACATCTCGATGGACTGGCCCCGGTAGCCCGCCCGCCTCATGCACTCAGCCTTGTTCGGCACGATATTGCCGTCTTTGTCGTGCTGTTTACGGGTGCCCGGTCCGTAAACCCACTCGTCGGCCTCCATCGCGACGTAGGCCGCAGCAGCCATTTCGGTCGAAACTCTTTTCTTTTCGCGCTTGAGCGCTGTTGGCTTTCCGACTGGCCTTTTTGCGGGCGACGGAAAGTCTTCGGAAGTCATTAGGTCTGTACTCATCTAGTCCATTGTACCACACATCTCAGTTTCCTCTACCCTCCGCCAGCCGTAACCATGGAGGGTAGACTCAGTTCCAGATCGTGCTATACTGTAGTCCAGAGGTAGACAAGACGAAAACTCGGTCTGTTAAAAGCTCTTGCTCTTTAAGAAAAGAACTTTCCTTCATTCCGGTTACCCATAGCAAGCTCTTGATCTGTAATCTCTACTGAAAGGTAAGAATGCAAAAAGAGAAAGCCCTTTTCTTCTTCTTACTTACACCCCCACTACTGCTCTTAGCCTTAAAAGCTCTTATGGGGTTTTCGGCGCGCGCGATGCGGTCGACGTGATGGGATGGCTCGGTGAGTGCGATGAACCGCTGTCGATTCATTCGCATAAAGCGTCAGAATCAGGCGGTTTACGCGAACAGAATGACAGCCCGGACCCGACATATCAGGGCTGCTGGCCGAGCGAGCGGTACCCAAGCGATGGGCCGGACGACAGTACCCCCGAGTCTGCGTGGTCGTGGAGGGTCGCCCCGTGGCGCGTAACCGTCAAGGAATCCTCGACAGTTGACCAGTGCTCCGATTGCCGTTGCGCGCCGGGCCAGCCACACAACCCCGAGTGCGATATTTCCAGCAGCCCTGATATTTCCTGCGACAGGAAAGATGACGCGACGGGGTGCGATGAGGCTGCGCAAGTAACGGATGCGCATAGTAACGCAGTAGAAACGTACGTGTTTCCTGAGATCGGACAGTTTCCCGGACAGAAAACGGGCTCCGAAGAGGAAAAGCACGAGGATTTGCAGGGAAAAGACGCGGACAGTTTCGTTGTCATGTCCTGCCCCGAGTGCGGCGCGGTGACGGACATCGACTACGGGACTGTCAAGGATAAGCCGCCGAACTGTCAAGCTTACGGCGAGCGCGAGGCGGACAAAGTCCCATTCTCGGCGCAGGAGTGGATGTTCGAGTCGCTGTGCGAGGTCGAGATTGAAAACCTGCACGACCTGATTGACGACCACCACGACCTGATCATCGAGATGGCGCGCGACAGATTCCGCAAGGGGTTCTGCAAGTACGGTAGCACCATGTACTCATGGTCGCCGGAGCGGCGGCTGGACGAGACGTTGCAGGAGCTTGCCGATGCCACCGTATACCACACGTCCGGACCACTGGAATGACCGACATGAGCGACGAATGCCGTGCCTGGGTCGATGACGTGTGGGCTGACATGACCGACTTGCGGCGCATCGCCGCAACCGCATTCGTGTTACGGCACGTGTCCGCATCCCTCTCGCACCCCGGCTCGTTCCGCTACCTCATCTATGACTGCATCGGACTCGGGCACAATGCCTACGGCGACGTGTATCTCAACGGCGGCATGAACGTGACCAACTTCATCTTCGAGCACGGCGGCAAGAACGAGTGGAAGAAGCACACGGAGGAAGACGTTGGGTCGGGGGGTGAGTGATGGCGGGCTGTGATACCCGCCCGTCGCCAGGCGATAAGGAGCACACGAGCACCGAGGTCAGCGTGCAGGACACGGTGCGCGTCTGCCTCATGTGCGGAGTTGCCATTTCGAAGGAGGCGAGTCCTGACATTTACACGCTGGAGTCGTTTCTCGATGCCGCGCCGATGCTGATTGTCTACGTCCATCCCAACGGCGTATGCCGGTACGCGCTGTCCGGGCGGGCTCAGAAGTTGGTGAGGGGTGCCTAACAAGCGATGCCTCATCTGCAAGATATCAGTCGCGCCGGACGCCGAACCCTACTGCTCCACGCAGAAGAAGAGCGGCGGCCTGGTTTGCCCCAACTGCACGGCGCTGATTCGCAAGGGCAACACGGACGCGCTGCGGAAACTGGCGGAGAGTGGGAGCGTGTGGTGATGTTTTGAGACTGCCGACCGCGACAGGGTACGCTGGTATCCCTGCAACGTGAGTCGGCCCCCGAGCACCAAGTCGGTTGATAGCCGGCCGCTGGTTTGAAGTCTCGGGACGGGCGCGGACCTGACCCCCAGCAGGGTCGAGACGATTCAGGGGTCCGCACGGCAGCAGGCAGGACGTAATGGGGGCCGCTGCCCATACATACAACAGAAAGGAGTATCGTTTTGTTTGAGTTCAGCAACATGTTTTCTGTAGAGTTTTCCGCCGGATGTGACCCAGACGCCGTCGAGCCCCTCAGCATCATCAGTTACCTCTGCGAGGCAGGCAGGGCGGGATTCTTTGTCCACTTCCTGCGCGAGGGCTTTCCGCAGTGGCTGACCCTCTGCAAACTAGAGGAAGCGCTCATCGACAACCGGCAGAATGAGGACTTCGTCTTTGTGGTCGGCGGCGTCGTCGGCGAGCCCGAGATCGAAGGCTGGCTTGAGTTCGGGGACTACATCCTGATCCCCTACGGCCCCAAGATGCAACAGGCGAGCGGTGACCAGATGGGCGTCTGGACTCGTGAGGACTTCGACGAACTGGACTACAGCGTCTACGCCTTCTGCCCGGCGGACGATGATTCCGGCATGGTGCTGAATCGTATGGTGAAGGTAGTTTGCCCCGAGCGCTACCCACTCGGAACGGGGTATCACGAGGTTGCTCATGTGGGCTGACATCGCAAGCATCGCCGCCATGCTGCTACTCGCGGGCCTGATGGCGTATGAAATTCACCGAGCAGAATGACATGAAGCCCTGCGAACGCACGAAGGAAGAGCTGCACGCTGAAATAGAGGGGCTGGCCCAGCACTACCTCGAAATGTCCGCAGACGAGTTCCTGAAGCGTGACATCCATGACGTTCCCGACACTCCGGCCGTGCGCTACATGCTCGTTCTCTCGGGCGCGCTGAGGACTCGTGCATGACCCAGATCGCCCCCGACGCCCCCGTGCTTGTCTTCAAGGAGGCCAAGGAGTTGCTTCGCTGCAGCGCGTCGACCCTGCTGGACTGCATCCACGACGGCAGCGTGCCGGCGTTCAGGCTGGGACGTGGCTGGCGCTTCTACCGCGCCGACCTCATGGCTATAGAGTCGGCCGGAAGCGAACAGCGCGAGGATGCTGAGGTGCGCCCGATATGTTCCCACAGGTGAGCATGGACACCGCCAGACACCGATACCTAGGGCTCAATCGTGCCTGATTCCCGACCCACCAGCGTCCCCGAGCCTAGCCCCCCGTATCCTACACTTACGGGCGTTGGCGCGGGCCGCCATTTGAGAATGTGCGCTTTTGCAGCGAGATCACGAGAACTGGACGCTGCGACAGTAAAAGAATCGGCGCCAAGGTGCGCCCGTTCGACGCCGCGTTCTGAAACGGGCTATCAGCGAGGATGAACATGGACATAGGATATCGCAGGCAAATCAATCAGGGGGGGACGCCGTGAGCGCAGTTGAGGAGTACAGACTGGCCGCAGACCGATGGGAAGTCGACTCTCACGACCACGGAGATGAGGCAGTAAACGCCGCCGACGCCGCCATCGCCGATCTGGAGGCTCATGCCGAGCATGACGAGGACAACCTGGCGGGCCTAGAGCACGCGCTGGTCCGGGCAAACCAGCGGTACACGCAGGCCGAGGCCGAGCGGGATTTTGCCGTCGACATTCTCGTCGTTCATGGCCTCGACGCCAAGTTCTTCGATGGGGTCGGCTGGACGACGACCCTGACCGATTCACCCACCATCCCGACGGGGGCACGGGAGCGCATCAGAAAGATGCTTAGTGAGACTGACCGGCAGTCTTCTCCTGCACACCGGCCACCGCCTGATTGAGCGCCGCCACCGACCGCTCCCGCATACGCTCCGAGACGTGCGCGTAAATCTCGGACGTGGTGCTCATCTGCGCGTGGCCGAGCATCTCGGAAAGGGTCTTCATATCGACGCCGGCCTCCAGCATTGCGGAGGCATACGAGTGACGTAGGTCGTGAAAGCGCATCGGCGGCAGTTCCAGACTGGCCAGCAGCTCGCGCCACGCCCCGTTCAAGACTTCGGGCTTCATCGGCTCCTCGCCGCCGCACACGTACCAGCCGTCCGGTTTGCCCTCCTTGGCGGGACCGAACACGGCGGCTGCGAACTCCGGCATCGGCACGACGCGCGCCTTGCCACCCTTTGGCAGCTTCTCGACCAGGCCCCTGCCCACGACGCGGCCGAGCTTGCGCGCCACCCGGAGCCGTCTGCCGATCACGTCAACGTCGCCCCACTTCATGCCGATGCACTCGCCGCGACGGGTGCCGGCGCTCATGGCGACCATCAGGGGCAGTGCCATCGTCGTGTCGCGCACCTTCTCCAGCACCATGAGCATCTGCCGCAGCGACAGCACCGGCCTCTCATCGGGACGCCCAGTCGGCAGCTTGGCCACGTCGGAATCGCAGACGTTGCGCAAGACGAGGTCGTGCGACCTCGCCCAGTGCAGAGCCCCGTGCAGGATATCGTAGTAGTGGCTGACGGAAGACAGCGCGTAACCCTCGGCGCGAATCTGCCGCCAGAGTTCGGCAACGTGCGAGGGCTGCAGGGACAGGGCGCGGATATGCCCTATTGCGGGTCGCAGGTAGAGACGGACTGCGGAGTTGTACCCGGCCTGCGTCTCGGAGGCGTAGCGCTCGTCGTCGTCGACCCACTCATCGAGCCAGCGGTCGAAGAGGTCGCCCATGGTGAGCTTGTGACTCGGGACGACGCCGCCCTCGGCCTGTTGCTGCAAGTGCGCCAGAAGGTCGCGCGCCTTCTGCGGCGGGTGCTTCGTCAGCTTGGCGACCCGCACACTCCTCACGATCCTGCCGGCGTGGCGACCGTAGCCCACGGGGACGGTGACGTGCCAGGAGAAGGTGCCGTCCTTGTTGGCGCGTGGGGTCTTCCCGATGCTACCCATGCGTGAATCTTAGCACAGGTGGAGGGTAGCGGCAACAGAGACCTGTGTTATACTAAGATAAGGTAAAGAACTAATGAGGAGGGCTGATGGCGGCCAAAAAGGGCGCGACGAAGAAGGGTGTGAACCCATTCGCCAAGAAGGGTGCGAAGAAGACGATTACGTGTCCGAAATGCGGGGCAACGATTACCGTCTGATTCTTTGCTCGGGAGTGCCCGCTACAGAGTCGAGCAATCAGGATGCGGGACGAACGGTTCGGAGGTGGGGCCGAGCCAGCAATGTGGGCGCCTAGCAGATCACTTGGGCCAGCGATATTGGTGGCTAGGCGAGGGCGGGTAAGCTGGCTCTGGTGTCTCGGCGGGGCCGAAGGACGCTGGATGGGAGCCCGCCCACTTTCTATCCGGGGCGGCTCTGCGGCATATAGGGTCAGACGCACTGATACTGCGTCACTGGTCGATTCGGCCGGACGACCTCCGCGAGCCGCCCCATTCTAGTCCCCACAGACGCCTAGGGACACGTTTCAGCGCCCTAAACGGCGTTCCCAGCTCTCACGAGGGTACGGGTAGCTTCGAGGCACTTTCTGCGCTCATCGCGCTACCTTTTGTGACGCCCTCGCCTGCCACTATAGTAGCGCCTTCGGCGGCAGCCGGAGCCCGGCTGCTAACCTCCGGGGGAGTAGCCTTAGCCCGGACCACCCCCCTTCTCGCCATCCCGGCACAACTCATGCTGCAATACTTCGAGCCCTGTCTGACCTGCTTCACGGTGAGTTTGTTGGGGCAACCCTCCCTCGCACACAGCGTGGCACTGTAGGGACCCCTATGCAGGGTTTGGACAACTTTGGACTCTTTGGACTCGACTTTGGACCCGATTGGACTCAAAGCCGCCGCACTTATCGGTAACTGCCGAGGATTCGGAACGCCCGACAGGACGAGCAACGCCGCCCGTACCTCTTCCGCCGACCCCGTGAGATGGATAGTCACTTGCTCCATGCTACCTCCTCTAGCCTCCGAGTCACCCTACCACGAAAAAATATTCTCAGAAAGAGGCACCCACTCTACCACAGAGTGCTCCTAAAGAGTAGGGGGGGGTCTATGAGCAAAGAGCGATATGTCCGGCGCTGTGGCTGCATGTCCGGGGCTGTGGCAGTCTCCGGCAAAAGCAAGCTCCTTGGCGCTGTGGCATTGCCTATATGTTTCCTACTGTACTCTCGCTCCTCCCCACTAAGTCACCCGGCCTCTATGTGACTACATATGTTGTCTGATCATGCGTGCGTGCGCTGCTGCGTCGTTGCGCCAGCCCTCCCCCTCCCCCTCCC